>Ga0209319_1002214_pt1 | contig 12902 bp, 23 predicted proteins | sample RifGroE2_FD_184000 | JGI IMG/M metagenome (GOLD analysis project Ga0209319, IMG submission 184000) | Groundwater microbial communities from Rifle, Colorado - Groundwater E2 (SPAdes) (version 2) | ecosystem: Environmental > Aquatic > Deep subsurface > Groundwater | place: Rifle, Colorado, United...
ATTGCTTACCGGTTTCAAGTCCTAATTCTTCGAGTTTCTTTTTTAAGAACACAAGATTTTCGTTATAGTTTTTTGTTTTGCCGTACTGAATTTCTTTTTCTTTTACCATTACTTCGGTACTTAATTTTTGAGTTTCTTCGTTTAGTTGTTTTATAGTGCTTAACAAATAACGAATTACAAAAATTGATTGAGCGGAGATTTTATCAATGTTCATAAGGGCGCGGCGGGGATCGTCTTTACTGTTTTTTAACATGTCAATCAATTCAGAAATTTCTTGCGCGGCTTCGTAGAAAGGTTTGTCTAAGCCTCTGATATTCATTGAAAGAATTGATTCACTTTCCGCGAACATATCAGGATGTTTTCTTTCATCGCCTAATAGCCAATTCATATTACAGCCGAGAGCTGCAATTTTTTGCATTGTTTCGCCCATAGGTACAATGTTTTTTGCTATCCAGTTTGATACTTGGGGTTGGGTTGCATTAATCTCTTTTGCAAAATCACTTATGCCGCCGTGCGATCTATATTTTTTTTCAATAAAAATCTTTAGTTTATCGCCAAATTGTAACATTTTAAAAAATTATATAGTTAGAGAAATAATTAACTTGACAAAACATATTCTATGATATATATTTGGTGTAACAATTTATACAATTAAGACATAAAAACTTATGAACGCTGAATTTTACCAACACCCTAAAAAACCTATTCAAATAAAAAAGAAAATAGTTGTGAAAACGAGAGTTGCCGAGCTTACAGGGATTTCTGTTTCATACGTGGAACAGTTGTTGAACAAGAAAAAACACGGTACAGAAGCTCTTAACCGAGTTTGGACCGCAATAGATGTTTTGTATGGCAATAATTTTGAGCCCATAACGAATACCTTAAAATCGGAATTTAGTAATTAATATGCAAAAGAATTATACACTTAGTGTAATAAATTTCACTTACAAATATAACGATTCTATCATATTTGTAAATACTCCAAAAGTATGAAGTATTAAAAAACAGCTCCTCCGAAAGGGGGATAAACAATAAAAAGGGGCAGAAAGTGACAGAAAAAGAATATACCTTTATTTATATTTGTTATCAGAAATATTTAATAATATCAGAAATCTATGATATTATATTCCAAGCAAAAAACCAGGTTCGTGGCGGTACTAGGGGGAGAATGTATTCCGGTAATAATTTAATGGGTAATCCAAGTGGCACTCAAAGGGCGGTGACTAATCCGGAGGAGCTTAAAAAAATTATATTATCTCTTCCTGAAATAGAAGCTGGTTTGCCCTATGAGGATTTTGAATTGCTCAACGAAAAAGATAAAAAGGAAATCATGGCTTTTGTTGATAAGTTATTCACAAATTAATTTAATGGAGTAAAAAAATGAAGAAAATATTTTTGTTAATTCTGTTTTTTGTTTTATTCGCTTCCGCGCTTATGGCGCAGGGACAGATTTATAAAAAGGCTGACGCAGAGGTACAGTTTGGGGAGATTGTACAGAAACACACGATAGATGTTTCGCTTTTGAAAAATATTATTGCCGGTAAAGAAAAGATAGGTTTTAATATAAACAACAATCTTCTTTTGATAGCCGATGAGAACCGGAATGTACTTTACGGGACTTTGTTTTTTGGGAAAAAAATTAATGACTCGGAGCTTTTATTTTATTTCGGTGTTGATATGGTACAGAAGCTATTGAGTTTATCAAACGAAGAAACTGTTACTTTTACAATAAGAGCAGGGAAGCGAGTTGTAAAAGGAGAAACATTTAATTATTACTGCATTGAAACGACACAGTGGGTTCTACAATTATCAAATCCTTGCCCGCCGGATTGTTTGCTGATCTTTCCAATTGATTATATGTTTTTTAGTGCTCATGCAGGCATCTTAAGTAAAAGGATATTTTCATAAATGTCACGTGAAATAAATTACATAGTTGTTATCTCTTCAATGGTTATTTATGTGCCGATAATTGTTGGGCTTTGGTACTTCTTGAAAGGCAAAAGGTTTGCCGTTGATGTAAAAATTATTTATTCATTTTTATTAGTGGGCGGATTTTTTCAAGCTGCGCAAAATAATTTTTATGCCGGGTGGCTACAAGTTGGAGGCGGAAATTCTCTTTGGTTGTTTCACTTTTATTTGCCTATTGCCTTTTTAATTTTATCGGCTCTTTTTTATAGACATTTGAAAGAAATAATAATTTTCCATCTTGTAGCGGCTTTTCTTTTCCTAATTATTTTGATTGACTGTTTTATTCTTACGGGTTTTAGCGAGTATCCTTTAGTAAGTATGGTTTTATATAATCTTCACTTTGTAGTTATGCCCGCAGTTTATGGGGCGTTTCATTTTTTTGATTATAGGAAGCAGATGAAAAACAGCGATTCGCCTTTTGTGTTTAATAAAAGAATGCTTTGGTTCTGCTTCGGGCTTCTTACAAACTCCGCGCTTTCTTCTGTTTTGGTTTTATACTCAACGCTGATAGGCGAATTTTATTTAGCAAACGAAATAAGCGCCGTAGTAAACGGTGTTAGTCATTTAATATTTGTGATGGTATTTATTTAATGGAAACTCAAAGTTTGATAATAATACTTTTTGTGTTTGGTGTTTTGTTGGCATCGGTATTTTTTTTCGGCTGGCAGTTTTTCAAAATAAACGAAAAGCGGAAAGAAGAGAAACAAGATCATCAGTTTGAAAAGATAAGTATAAAGTTTGAGAATCTTGAAAAGAAGTTAGAGCTGCTTACCGAAAGAGAAAGGGAAACTTTAATTTTGGTAGGGCAGGGCTTGAGTTCAAAACAGATTGGCGATAAGTTGAACATTGCTGAGAGTACTGTTAAAACTCACCGGAAGAACGCTTATGAAAAGTTGGAAGTAAATAAAGCTACAGAGTTAACGCCGTTTTTTAATGTGCTGATATTAAATAGAAAATAATTTTAGAATAATAAAAACGCCCTCCGCGCTTAAGTTTGGCGACTGACGCGAAGGGCTTTTAAACACAACAAAACAAAAACCATAAAAGGGCTTTTGCAATGTTACACAACAAACTTAATATTAATTCCTCTAAAAAGAAACAATCCCGCAAGCTTCCGCGTTTTGAATATTTTATAAACTCCGGCGGAGAATACCAGTTTGTATTAAAAGCCAATAACGGCAAAACCATTGCCACTGGGGAAGCTTATGCTTCTTTTCAGGGGATGGTTGTTGGGATAAACTCCATAAGGAATTGTTTAAGCGCCCCCATTATCCGCAGAGGGGAACACAATGCAAGTTAAGAAAAAAGAAAAATTATTCAACTTAGCAAAAGACGCATTCCCGGAAATGATGAACAAAACAGAGGCTTCTTTCTACTTGTGGAACCGGGAAGATATTAGAGGATTGAACGCGCTTGAACACGAGCATAAAATATTTTTTGTGATTGAACATGGGAAAGTGTGGATAACAAAATCAACACTGAGCCGTTATTTACGGAATTTAGAAACAAAGTTTGCAGCTTAAAAAAGGAGTGGATATGTGGTATGGGTATTTGCTAGCGGTTTTGTTGGGATTTGTTTTAGGGTGGCTCGCCGCGCTCCCTTTCGGGAATAAAAAAATAACTGATTTAGAATCAGACCTAGTACACGAATCATCAAAAAATTCAAAAGAAATAGAAAAACTTATCGGAGAGAAAAGATATATGTCGCTTGAAATAGAAAAGCTAAAAGGCGAAAAGGCTAACGCGGAGAAGGCTTATCATGAAGTTAGCGAGATATTAAATGAAAGCGCTCAAAGAGAATATCTGGGGTCGATAAAACTTGATACTTCAAAAGAGGGTAATAAAAATGAGCGTTGAAACAAAGCAAGATTTTTCAATTGCGAACAAACAGCAAGAAATTCTTGACGAGCTGCAGAGCAAATCTTTTCATGAACTTTTTGAAATGATTAAGGCTGATGGGAAATGTACGCAAGAGTTTAAAGACGGTGCGCAAAGAATAATTTCTGAAAATATGACGGCTGATGATATTGTTGAGCTGCTGCCTGAGAATGTTACTGACTTACTCCGCTTTGAAGCCGTTGAAATACTTTTTAATAAAGAATGGAATAGAAAACAATGAGCTTTGAATGTTTTTTCACCGCAGTACTTGTTGTTTTTATAGCAGAATTTTTTGCCGCGCTTATTGTTTTCAAGATTATAAAAAAGAGAAATCCAGAGTTAGAGGAATCAATAAATAAACATTAACAAAAAAGGGAGAAGTACCATGAATGAAGCATTAGAAACAAACAATATTCTTGATACTGGCGTAAGAACTTACTTCAGCAATGATGTAAATTTTTTACAGTTGAAAGAAAACATTGATTCAGCCGTTAGCGAGAGTAAAGATATTGTTGTAATGACGGCGAACGATGTTAATTCCGCATCGCATTATTTGAAAAACTTCAAAGCTTTAGGCAAAAAGATTGAATATTACAGAAAAGCAGTAAAGCAGCCGTTTCTTGAAAAGGGAAAAGAAATTGATGAGTTCTTTAAAGAGCTTGCAAATCTTTTTTCAGACGAGTTAGACAGATTAGATAAAGAGCTTAAAGATTTTCAAAAACGTGAAAATGAAAAAGCGGAGAAAGCCGCAGCAGCCGAAAGAAAACGTTTGGAAGAAGAAGCGATTCAGCTTGGAATTCAGGAAGAAGAAAGAAGAAGAAAACGCGCCGATACTATTGCAATTATAAAAAGCGCGGCTGAAGAAATGAAGGTTGAAAATCCGGGTATGACGCAAAATAGTATAATGGCTGCTCTCCAGGGCAATAATGGTTTCCCGGCTGACGTTACTCCCGATGAATGGAGTTATATACTTGGTAATGTTGAAGAATTGGAAGTCGCGGAGGTTGAACCGGCGATAGTCGCGGAGGTTGAACCGGAAACGAGAAAAATAAGTTCGTTAAATTCTTCGGGCTTGCATACAAGAAGAACTAAAAAATATGAGATAACAAATTTTGTTGAATTTGTTCGTTCACTTTCCGACAAAGAAATTCTGCTTTACCTGGAACCGAATAGACAAGCTTTAACTGCTGAACGTTCTAAGTTCGATTTTGAAGCGCACTCTTCTCTTAAAGGTGTACGTTTTTATTTTGATGAAAATTTGAGGTAACAATGCAAGGACTTGACGGAATAACATATTTAAGGCCTTCGGGAATAAATACTTTCTTGGAATGTTCAGCTAAATTTTATTTTGAATACATAGAAAACGTAAAGAGCAAGAATAAACTTGCTCTTGCGTTTGGTTCCGCTATACATGAAACCTTAAAAATGAATTTTGCTCAAAAGATTGAAAGCAAAAAAGACCTTTCTATTGATGCCGCTAAAGATATTTTCTCAGATAATTTTGAAATGGAATTTTCTACTGTTGATGAACATGATTTTAATGAAGAAGATAAACCCGGAGTTTTAAAAGATCAAGGTGTTCTCCTTATCGAAAAATATCAAAAAGAAGTATCTCCGCGAATTGTCCCGGTTGCAGTTGAACAGAAGATAAAAGTAAAATTCAAAAACTATGATTACGGATTAACCGGAACTGTTGATTTATATGACAGTAATGGGATTATAGTTGATCATAAAACTACAAAAAAAGAAATTAAAGAAGTCCCGGACAATTATAAACGACAAATTTCCGCATACTCAATTCTTGAAGAAGCTACAGGAAGAAAAGTAAACGGTGCGCGTATTGATTTTTTAAGACGCACAAATACAGAAATACGGCACAAAGTAGTAATACCCGATCAAGATTATTTTCTTAAAACAATGCAAACAGTTGGTGACGCAATACAGAAGGGCGTTTTTGTACCTAACCGAAATTCATTTTTGTGTACGAAACGTTTCTGCAAGTTTTATGAAGTATGTGAAAAGAAACATGGTGGAATAGTAAAATCATAAATTTAATTATTTAACAAAATGGGAGAAACAAAGTTATGAAAGAAAATGGTTTTGACGTTGCCGATGTGAGTGAATTAAATTCTTCTACAAATGATTTAATTTCTACACAAGGCTTAATGCAGACAAAGGCACAATATACAACAGCAGTTCAGGTTATAAAGAAAAGAAACCTTAACGAAGTAATACTGGAAGTAGAAAAAGAAGCCGCGCTTGCAGAGGATGAATTTTATTACTCTTGGGGACAGGGCAAGGGTTATATCGAAGGTTTATCAATCGGCGGGGCTTTAATCATTGCTCGTAATTGGGGGAATTCTGCCGTAAATGTTAGAGTTGAAGAAGGATTAGACAATTATATTTTTTATGGTGACTTTATTGATTTTCAAACCGGCTTCAATTTAACAAGACCTTTCAGAATGGCAAAAAAAGTTTTAAAGAAACGTGACGGATCTGCAATATATGATCAGGAAAGAAATGATGATATAGTTTTTCAAATTGGTGCTTCAAAATGTATGAGAAACGTTATTTCAAACGGTGTCCCGAAATACCTTGTATCAAAAGGGATTGAAAAAGCGAAGGACGGAGTTAAAGCAAAACTTACGAAAATGGGTGTTGCAAAAGCTACGGGAAAAGTTATTGAACGCGCTGAAAAATTAAAAGTCCCTTCTGACAGAATTGAAATGACTTACGGCAAAAAAGAGAAATGGGATATTGATAAACTTGTTATGATTTCCGGCGCTTTGAGAACTGTTGAAGATGGTTACGGTTCAATTGAAGATGTTTTTCCTTTAAGAGAATCATCAAAATCTAAAGATGTTGAAGTCACTACAGGCAGACCTGAAGTTGAGAAGGCTGAAATTGTTGAAGATAAACAACCCGAAAAGAAAACAGAAAAAAAATCTGTTGAGAAAAAAGAAGAAGCTGTTGTTATAGACTGGGAAAATCCCGCTTCTGTTGTTGACGCGGTAAACGCTCTTTACAACGACGATTTTAGCGGGCAGGAAATAATCGGAAACATTACGGCTTTCAAGAAAAATAACCGTGGACGTTTGCAGCAGCTTGATAACCAAGAAATTTATGACGCGCTTGAAAAAGTTGAAAAATTAGCATTAGGGAAAAAATAAAGAATGGCGTACTGCCTGGAACAGTACGCTACTTCTCCCGCCCGGTGGGGAGTTACCCTCGTTCTTCCCGCAGGGTTTAATTAAAAGAGAAAAGATTGTATGCCGATAGATTATAAAAAATATCCAACAGACTGGAAAGAACGCCGGGAACGGATTCTGAAACGTGCGAAAAATAAATGTGAGTTTTGCGGGACATTAAACGGTGATTTTGGTTATCGCGATAAAGACGGGAAGTTTTATTCATACAAAATAATTGCGGATGCCCTGGATAGAGGTGCGGTTAACGATTTATTCGAATAAAAATTTGGTGTAAAAATGATTGACAGAACACAGTTTATAGTTGAGCTAAGAAATTTTTCTTCCGCCGAAAGACCGGTAACAGCGCGGGCTTTGTTTAACAAGCACGGCAGACCCGGGGAAAAGGTTGAAGATTACCAGCGAACAATTGCGCGTTTTGCCCGTGAGATTCAAACAGAACAGTTTGAGTTATCATTTTTAAGCAAACCACAAAAATTAATCTTCTCTTGCAACGAGGGGTATTATGTAGCTAAAACCCGGCAAGAAGCTGAAAAGGGATTGCGGTATTATCAAGAAAAACTTTATGAAATGCTGAAGCAAAGAAGCAAGCTGAAAAAGGTAATTAATCTAACCTATCCTGAAGAAGCGCAAACAACAATGTTTCAATAAAATAATTTAAGGAAGAACCACAATGAAAGAATTTACTAAAAGTTTTTTGGTCCCGCTAACCGACGCGGAAAGAATTGAACTCGGCAACGAGCTTGCTGAAAAAAGAATGCTTATGGCTCAATTGGTAGAAAAGAAAAAATCCATTATGGAAGATTATAAAAAACAGATTGACGGACTGGACGCTGAAGTTCTTGCAAAAAGCAGAATGATTAAATCCGGCAAGGCTTCAAAAGAAATTAATTGTTATGTAGTTTTTGATGATCCCGCAAAAAACAAAAAATCATATTACCGTGCCGAAAGTGATGAACTATTCCCAAATGAATTAATTGAAATTGTTGATATGACTCCTGAAGAAATCGGCGATCCAAACCAGCTAAACGCTTTTGTGTCCGAAGAATCGGAAGATCAGCCGTTAAATTATTTCCTAAATATTTACGGTTTTGATCCAAACGTTATTGAGTATGAAGAAAAAGAAGTTTTTGTTGCAAGCAATCCTTCAGACTTGGAAGAACACGACATCCCGGAAGGGGAAATTGATAAAGTGCAGGGCTGTTTGTTGGTTAAAAGTTCTCACGAAGCAATTAAGGAAATATTCAGCAATTTTTCCTTTATGCACAAACTTATGACTGACTCAAAAGGTGTTTTTTGGTATGCTTTTCCTGCTCTCCCAAACAGCGAGACTGAAGGAAATTATTAATTCAAACAACAGGAATGTTTGTGTTAAAAAATGTTGAATGTCACAAGCTGATTTAGGAGGTAAGCGGTGTATAAAATTGATAAAAATATTCCAATCCCAGAAATAGAGAATAAAATAAAGGGGTTTAGGAAGCGAATTTATCCATTTAAGGAAATGGAAATAGGAGACAGCTTTTTTGTGCCAGGTAAAACCAACCTATCTTCGGTCGGTTCAAGTTTTTATAAATATATACAAAAAACGGGTAGAAAATATATTACAAGACGTCTCGTAGAAAAAAAATATTAGGCTGTAGGGTATGGAGAATTAAGTAAAAAATATTGGAGTGTGCAGAAACGCAAGCTTGCGCTGTGGATAACGGGGTTGCAAATAAGCAGCGGCTGTTAGGTATTAACATGTAACATAATTAAATAACACGCTACGTGGAGAAAGGTTTTATGTGTAAAGTAATTTGTTGGTTTTCGGGGGGCGTCACCTCAGCAGTCGCTGGTAAAAAAGCGTCTGAAATTTACGGGATTAATAATTGCCGTTTTATTATGATAGATACATTCAACGAGGACGAGGACACCTATAGATTCAAAAATGATTGTGAAAAATGGTATGGCAAGAAAATCGAAACAATCAGCGCAATACCAGAAAAATATAATAACATCGTTGAGGTTTGGGAAAAATATTTGAGCTTGAATGTTGCTCACGGGGCAATTTGTTCTTCGGAATTGAAAAGAGAAATTAGGAAAAGATGGCAGAAAGAAAATGAATACGATTATCAAGTGTTCGGGTTTGAGTTTACTAAGAAGGAATTTAATAGAGCGTTATCGTTGAGTATAAATTACCCGGAATCAAAGCCGATATTTCCTTTGCTTTTATTCGGTCTTGATAAAAAAAAATGTATAGAAATTTTACAAAATGCTGAAATAGAAATTCCAAGAACTTATAAACTGGGCTTCCATAATAACAATTGTTTTCAAACTGGATGCGTACAGGGTGGCATCGGGTATTGGCAAAAAATGAAAGAAGAATTTCCAAATAAATTTTTATACATGGCAGATATTGAACATGATCTAACTAACCGGAAAGGCAAGCCGGTCACGATGCTGAAAGATCAAAGCAAGGCAGCTAAAATTAGCGGAAAAATAAATGTGTTTTTGAAAAAGCATCCAGATTATCCAGAGCTAAAATCTCTTAACGATATGCCGAAATGTGAAGTTAAACCATTGTTTGAATGCAATGGCTTTTGCGGAATAAATGATTTGAATGACCAAAATAAAACGGAGTTAGAAATAAATTATGCCGAATAAAATCTTTTGTTTTTATGTTCTTCGCCAAATGTTAGTTGCTTTAAGCCGTCTGCTTGATTTGCTGGTTATAAAGCCGCCCATTATTTGGCAATATCCTAAAACAAAAAGATGCGGCTTTATAACGGGGTTGCAAATAACTTGCCGCCAATAGTAAACATGAAAATGAGGTTTAATTTTGACACAGACAACGAATAACACTGAAATAAAACGACCAGATGAAGCGGTCAATGTTGATTTGCTGGTTAGCCAGCCGACCCAGGAAAAGATAATACTTGATTTGTGTGGCGGAACTGGAAGCTGGAGCAAACCCTACTCAGATGCCGGGTATGACGTAAGAATAATCACTCTCCCGGAATATGATGTATTAACTTATTGCCCGCCGCATAATGTTTATGGAATTTTAGCAGCACCCCCTTGTGATCAATTCAGTATTGCAAGAGGTCATAAAAAGAAACGAGATATTAACGGAGCTTTAGAAATAGTAGACGCTTGTTTAAAAATAATTTGGCAATGCGAACCTAAATTTTGGGGTTTAGAAAATCCGGTTGGGATGCTGCGGAAATATTTAGGGAAGCCGCCGCTTACATTTGAGCCATTAGATTTTGGGGAAGATTATACAAAGAAAACTGATTTATGGGGTTATTACAAAACTCCTAAATTTAACCGGATTGAACAAAGCGAAGAATCTAAAATTTATCAAAAAATAAATCACATGCACAAACCACCGGCGGCGAAATTGTATCCGGGCACAACAAGAGCGGCTCGGCGGGCAATAACTCCTCAAGGGTTTGCGGAAGCATTTTACAAAGCTAATAAATAGAATGAGGACTGGCTAACGCAGTTGCGCATAAGCATTTTTTGAAAAGTTTTATAACGCCAAATGGAGGCTTAGCATGATTAGGAAAGTATTAAAAACTATATCGGTAACATATTGTGATGTCTGCGGAGAAATATGTTACAGTTATTCAACACACAGACTAACTGATGGTACAGAATATCATGCTTGCTCCAAATACCATGAAGGAATAAATAAAACATGTATGAATATTCTTTATGAAGGTCTGATCAATAAAAATTTTACGCCGCATGTTCCGTTGCTTAATGAAAATATGCTTGATGCGTATGTTACTTTGCGCCCCAGCGTTCAGAAATTTGCCGAAGAAATGGAGCGCAAACTAAAGTTAAATGACCACAAAGGCGGTTGGATGGGAATGTCTCAAGATGAAATAATACAAGATATTAGAGAAGAAAATATTGAGTTGAGTATGGCTATAGCAAACAATGATGTGAAAAATATTTTAGAAGAGTGCGCGGACATAGCTAATTACTTGATGATGCTTGCGGAAATATCGGCGTCAAAGTAACGGGGTTGCGCATAAGCAGCAGCCGTAATTGATAGATAAAAAATTGTTCTTTGATATTTTGAATTGACTTAACAAAACAAAAAAGCAGACAGTAAAAGGCTGTCTGCTTGATGCGCTTGTTATTTTGCTTTTTGCCGGGAGTGGTGTTTTAATTTTCCTTGTTGCAAAAGTTTATAGAGGATGAGTAGTTGATTAGATGGATTATATTCTCCCGCTTCTAACTTGCTGACATAGTTTTGAGATGATAGCCCAAACAAATCAGCAAGCTGGGCTTGTGTAAGCCCAGCATCGAGACGGATTTGCTTGAGTTGTTTAGTTGTCATTTTTAACCTCGACTAACTTGTAAACTCTCTTGATCTCTTTATCGGTTTGCAAATACTTACGGATAGTTATCGTATCGTTATTAACCTCTACAGCAACGTCTGTATCGTTTGCATCGCTGCGGTATCCGGCTAACCAATCAAACTCACTATCATAAGCCCAAGTATTTATGCGTTTAGAGTTGGCGCCATCGTGATAAGATTTATTTGCGACTGACATTAATAATCCATATTGTCTGCCGGTTAGCTCGTGGATTGCCATCTCCCATACTGAGGAGATATTATCCTCGATGTGTTTTATGGTTTGGTTGCCGTGATGTCCGTTGTAAAATTTAAGGGCAGCATTAAGCTTGCGGGTTGTGGGTAGTTGAGACTCTATAATATGTCCTCTACCGATAATTTTAGTTGCCATTGTTCTTACTCCTTTTTTTTTGGTGATTAAAAATTATGATCAAAATCATTAGCTATTTTATTTGCATCCGCAAGACTTGATCCGTTAAGCAATGCCTCTGCTGCTTTGTTTGCTTGATAACCAAAATTACTTGATGGGTCTCTGTTAATCCAATAAATATATTTTGCAGCCACCGGGTATTTGCTCTCAAGCTCTATAACTTTTTTCCCCGCTGCATCAACATCACCTTGATTACCACTGCCGATTGATGTCTGATATGCTCTCTCCATATAATTGCGGTTAACATCAATTTGCTCTGAGCGATAATCATAAGCGGCTAACAACTCTGAGTAACCAGGTATTGCAGCATTTAGTTTTGCAAGTTTGTTAGCGGATTTTATAGACTCAATCTCACGGATAAAATTATTAACAGTCTCATAGTATTGTGTATCAATAGTAACTGGCTTGTCTAATAACATTGTCGGATAAGCTTTGCCAAGTTGCTTAACCATTACTGATTTGCTCAGGCGGATATAATCAGTTGTTTGGATAAGGTTTACGGCCGGGACGCTAACTGTATAATTTGAGCCATCAAAGTTAATTTCTACATCTTTTCCGGTTGGGGTTTTTACTGTTAAATTTTTCATTTTATTTCCTTTTTTTTGTTGTTGTTAAAGTCAATCATAATGTCTGATGTAAATATATAGTAACTATATACCAATGTCAAGTAAAATCGACAAGAAAAATAAAAAAAATGAAAATAATTTTAGAGTGTGCAAATTTGATTAAAAAACGGCTTTTTGTCTTAAAAGAGAATGAGAGGCAAAAAAGAGAGGTTGCGGACTTGCTATCTGTTAACGGTCCAACAAATAATAACCAACCAAATATATACAGGATAGCCCAATGAGTGGGTTGAAAAATAAAAATACTGCTCGTTTCCATTCCGACAAGCAGCAGTCTGAAAGAGCGTCCCGAGCAAATATATTATTTATTTCTCAGAACATTACTGCTTTTAAAATTAAAGCAACCAAGACTGACTTAATAGCTTTCGAGAATTTTAAGAATCAAATAGAAGCTTTTACAGATAAACAAAAAAGCTATATAGACTGCATGTATGAAAAAACAATGGCGG
>Ga0209319_1002218_pt1 | contig 12887 bp, 17 predicted proteins | sample RifGroE2_FD_184000 | JGI IMG/M metagenome (GOLD analysis project Ga0209319, IMG submission 184000) | Groundwater microbial communities from Rifle, Colorado - Groundwater E2 (SPAdes) (version 2) | ecosystem: Environmental > Aquatic > Deep subsurface > Groundwater | place: Rifle, Colorado, United...
TGTTACACCTGTTAATGCAGACATGGTTCTTGGACTTTTTAATACTCGCTGGACGTTTATCATTGGTTTTATGTTTGTTTTTAAGATAACTAATTTTAACATCGTTGCTTAAAATGCAACAGGTCTAATACCCAAAAAAATAAAATACTGCTAGAATTGTAATATAAACACTATATTCAAATTTATGTACATAGGTTGTCACGTTTCAATTGCTGGAGGAGTTTTTAATGCACCGAAAAATGCAGCTGATTTTGGTTGCGAAGTCATGCAAATTTTCACCCGCTCTCCCCAAGGCGGCAAAGCTCCAGAATTAACTCCTGAAGTTATTGCTGAATTTAACCTAAAAGCTAAAACCTATAACCTAAAAGCTACCTTCGTACATACTCCTTTTTACATCAACTACGCCTCTGCCGATAATCGCATCCGTCACAGCACTGTTGCAATCGTACGAGACGAGCTTGAGCGCGCAAGTCTGCTTGGCGCAAAATATGTCATGACTCATCTTGGATCTGCCGGCGAGCTTTCTGAAGACGAGGCCGCAGAAAAAGTTGCCGAAATGCTCAAAAAAACTTTAGACGGATACACCGGCTCCGCCGAACTTCTACTTGAAAATGCGGCCGGCTCTGGAAAAATAATCGGCGCAACATTTTCCCAGCTTTCTGAAATTATAAAACTTGTTAACCATACTAAATTAGTAGGAATTTGCCTGGACACTCAACATTCCTTCGCTTCCGGCTACGACTGGCGAGATTTTGATAACACTCTCAAAAAAATCGATTCTGAAATCGGACTAGAAAACATCAAACTAATCCACGCCAACGATTCCAAAACTGAACTCGCCTCCCGCAAAGACCGCCACGAACACATCGGCAAAGGATTGATTGGTCAAGATGCTTTTAAGGATATTGTTAACTTTGCCCAAGAAAAAAACATCGACATGATCCTCGAAACCGAACATGACTTTGTAAAAGAGGATATGGAGCTTCTCAAGAAATTACGCGGATAAGTATTAATTTTACTTTCGTTTTTTATCAGTAAAGCCAATTACTTTCGACTCTCCTTTTTCAGGATTAGTTACCATAAGCTTTGAAATAACTTTGAAAATAACCTTAAAATTTTCCTTATTTTCTTTTTCCATTTTTTCAATCTTATCGCGTAAATCTTTGTGGGTAGCAAGTAATTTTCTCATTTTTATAAAAACTCTGACTATCTGAATGCTAACCTCAATGGCTCTGCGACTTTTGAGGACCGCCGACAGCATTGCGACGCCTTGCTCAGTGAAAACATATGGCAAATATTTTGCATATTTTCCTCTACCACCATTCTCTAAGGTTCCATTTTGGAACCTTAGAAACATATCACTCTCAGACTTTGTAAGCTGAAACATAAAATCTTCAGGAAAACGCTCGATATTTCTTTTAACAGCCTTATTCAATTCTTTTGTTTTTACATCATAAAGCTCAGCAATGTCACGGTCAAACATCACTTTTTCCCCACGAATATAAAGAATTCTTCCAAATATTCTTTCATCTGGGATTATTTCTGCTGTTTTTTGTTTTGACATTTTGTTTATCAAAGTTAATTATCAATATTCTTTATTATAACACAAAATAAAAAAGGTGGCAATCACATTGGACTGTCGCCTTTTGCATTATTTCAAAGCCTCCTCAATAGTATTTTCAAAAAATTTTAAAAACTCTTCCACATTACCCGCTTCTCCATCTTTTCCTGGTGTTCTGAATGGTGGATAAACATTGATTCTTTTTATATTATAACCGGAACAATCAATACCGCGAAATGGACTAACCATAATAGAATTTCTAATTCTCAATTTGTCACTTGAACTGCAACAGGGACAAACCATTACAATAACCAATGTTCTATCATCTTTTCTGCTTGAATATTTTTTGTTTACAAACATTCTAATTTCTGGAACCATTCTTTCAAGAGCTATTCCCAATTCGCTACAAGCATATCCAGTATCCACGCCAGTAAATTCTATATTCATCTTATTCTCCTTTTCGCTTAGAGTCCGTCGACTTTAGATTTTTAAGAAACTTCATTACAATATTCATCGTAACAACACATGATACCACGTTTTCAGCTTGACGTCAATGATTTATGATGATATAATTATGATATATTAATGCTTTATAATAAGTAATTTATCAATATTTATCATATATGTTTGATGAAATAGAAAATAAGCAGATCTTGACAGACCTGCAAAGTCTGGGCCTCAGAGAAAAAGAAAGTCTTGTTTATTTGGCTCTTTTGGAGCTTGGCGAGGTTGGCACAGCCAAAATAATCAAGAAAGCCGCTCTGCATGGACAATATGTCTACAATGCGTTAGAGAGCTTGGAAGAAAAAGGCTTGGTTCAGCATATGATCAAAAATGGCCGCAAAAAATTCATCGCAAAAAATCCTAGCACTCTAATCGGTCTGATTGACAGACAGAAAGTCACAGCGTCTTCTGTGGTTGAAAAATTAAAAGAGGTGATGGTTATGCCACCACATCAACACTTTGAAACATATCAAGGTAATGAATCGTATCTTGCCTATGAATTTGAAATATTAAAAAATGCACCAGTTGGTGGCGAACTTTTGGTCATCGGAGGCTCAGGTGATGATTTTGCAAAAGTTATGGGAAAAAATTTATATGAATACGAAAAGCTGCGACTCGAAAAGAAAATTTCCATCCGCTATATTGGCAGTGAAAACCAAAAGAAAGAATTGACGCATTCAAAAAATCATCGCGAATTTTTTGATTTCAGAATTCTTCCAGGACTTTTTACCGGCATGGTCAACACCAACATCTGGCCTGACTCAATCGGTTTCAACATCTTCGGTTCTCCCGTCACCGCCTTCTCAATTTCCAACCCCGTCATCGCCGGCAGCTACAAACAATTTTTTGAAACCCTTTGGAAACTTGGCATAAAATAGTTTTACAAATTTAAAAGGCGGCAATCACATTGGACTGTCGCCTTTAAGCTTTAACCTCCTTTCATTTTATTTTTTCCGTTTTGTCTAACCAAGAACTTTTTTTAAAAGCTCCCTAGTCTTCTTGGAAAAATCGGCTGCAAGAATTATCAGCAATGAGATTGTTGCAACACTTGCGCAAATTTTCATTACCAAATAATCAAGCGCGATCTTCTCCTCATTGCCCAAAGGAACTTGTCCGAAAGCATGCGAGAATGCCAGCAGTCCAACAATGCTTACCAACCCAATAAATACCAATAAAACATTTTTCATAACTTTCTCCTTTCTTAATGAACTATTTAATTTTCAATGAACTCCTTCTCCTATGAGCCAGCCTCCTTGACGGGCTCAATGAGAGAGGCGAGAGAAAAATTTTCTCCTCTTGCCTTAAATTTTTAACCACCTCCCTTAATTATATTTACTGAATTTAAAGAAGTATTTCTTCATCATCTTCTTCAAGCTTTTCTTTATACTCACCATCTTCTAGGCAACTAAACACAAATCCCCAATCCTTGAAATTCCATGGCTTTTCGACGCCAGGCAAATCTTTTTTATTCATTGTGGGGCAATTATAGCCGGCGAATACAAACAGCTGATCTGTTATCCTGCCAGTGAGATAATCACATGCTCCAAATACTGGGTGTGTGTGATGATTGGCGTCATACTGACCGTTAGATACGATTGCAACTTTTTTTGCACCGTGTTTCAACGCAAGCATTGCAATTGGAAATCCATACGGAGTAGGATTGCCAACTTCTTTTTTTGCTTCTGGTGTACCACCAATGTCTTCTGCCGGCATCATCAGGTCAGTAAGAACATAGTCATAGGAATTTTTCATGATTGCTCCCTCGGCTTCCCTGAAATTTCCAACTATTTTCAGTTCAACTTTTCCTGTCAACTGCGCTGCTGCCGCTTCTCTCTGAAAATTCGTGTCGTCTATTACGAGAACCTTTTTCATGATAAACTCCTTGTTCTCACATTCCGTAATCGTTCTGCCGAAGAGGCAGATCCGTGTCGTTGTGAGATCTATTTTTTGAGGTGATTTTTAAAGAGCTGTTTGTTAAAATTCCTTTTCCCTGTTTTATCTTAACAACGTAGTATACAGCATTTTGGATAAAATATCAATACGTAGCTTGCTTTTTTAGTAATAATGTACTATAATGGCAATATAATGATAAAATTTAAAAAATGAACCTATCAGAAATCGACAAAAAAATACTCTTTGAACTGGACAAAGATGGCAGAGCTAGTTTTTCTGAGATTGCACGCGTTATTGGCTCAACTCCACAGGTTGTGAAGTACCACGTCGAGCAGTTGCAAGAAAAAGGCATCGTCAAGCACTTTTGGGCTTTTATTGACTATGACAAAGCCGATTATTCCTTCTTTTGGGGCTATTGGCTCAAATTCGCAGGTTTGTCCAAAGAAAAAGAAACTGAAATATATGATTATTTCAATTCAAATATGAACATCCCCATCATCCAACGCACTGATGGTTATGCCGACGTGCTGATTGGAATAATTGCCAAGGATCTGTTCCATCATAATCAGCTTCTTCAAAACATCTTTTCCAAATTTGGCCAGCACATCACTATGAGTGACATTTTTATTGGCTTGGGCTTTATGAAATTTCCACGAACTTATCTGGTCGACCAAAAAAATGAATTTCAAAAATTCGCCGTTTCCGGTGGCACCACCGAAAAAATAAAGCTCACTGAAAACGACCGCAAAATTCTTTCATTACTCCAAATTGATGGCCGCATGGAATTTACCAAAATCGCCAAGATTCTCAGCGTCTCTGTCGGACTCGTGCACAAGCACTACAACAAACTGGAAAGAAATGGCGTCATCACAAAGATAACTTTTACCCTTGATTATCAAAAAGCAGGACTGCTGCTATATAGAAATTGTTTCAAGATCGTGCAATTCGATGAAAAACGCATTGACGACCTATATACGTTTTGTTGCCTTCATCCAAACATCATTAATTATGTGAAGGGTATGGGAAACTGGGAACTACTTTTGGATTTTGAAGTTGAAAACAGAGAGCAACTTCGCGACATCATGCGCGAAATAAAAAACCATTTCGCCGACATCATCCGCCAAGTCGAAATCAACGAAGTCTATCAAATGGACAAATTCACCCAAATGGCGATAGAATACCCAGAGCTGCTTGATGATTACGAATTGAAAAATAAAAAAACTTCTGCAAAGAAAGTTTCGGATACAAAAGAAACAACAGAAGAACTCAGTGAGGATGGCGCACAAAAAGCAACCGAGGAAGATATTTATTACTGAAAATAAAAAAATTATGAAAGTAGCAATCATATCAGACACGCATGACAATATTCCAAACATAACAAAGGTTTTGGATTATTGTCGCGAGAATAAAATTGAAAAATTGATTCACTGCGGCGACTTGGCGGAAATTGAAACGCTGGACTACCTTCGTGAAAATTTTGCGGGCGACATTTTTTGGACCTTTGGCAACATGGATCGCGGACACGCGGCAGATTATCCATTCGCTGATGGAAAATACAAATCAATTAATATTTTTTCCAAACACGGCGAAGTTGAAATTGCCAACAAAAAAATAGCCTTTGTACATTTTCCAGAATATGCTCGCAAACTTGCCGAAGAAGGAAAATTCGATTATGTTTTTTATGGCCACACCCATAAACCCTGGACTGAAATTGTTCAAGGCGAGCGCTATGGAAACATTAAAGAATGCGAGATGCTAAACCCGGGCAATGTCGCCAACCAATATTATCCCCCGACTTTTGCAGTTTGGGATGATAAAGATTACAAATTTCAACTGATTTTGATAAATAGATTATCACAATAACCAAGAAACAAGCACCGATTTCCAAATAATAACCGAAACACAAAAAGCAATAATCAAAACAAAATACTTTTTTTGTTATTCTGAACAGCAGATCCGGAATCCAGGCCCACATTTTATTTTGATTATTGATTATTAAAATTTATTTGTTTCTTGTAATTTGTATCTTGGTTATTTCGCGAATATGACTAAATCAGAAAAATTAATAAAATTAAACAATAAAATACTGAGATGTTCCCAGTGTGCATTATGTGCAAATCGCGGGCACGTTGTTTTTGGTGCTGGCAATCCTGATGCAAAAATAATATTTATCGGCGAAGCGCCTGGGAAAAAAGAGGATGAGCTTGGCGTTCCCTTTGTTGGCAGCAGTGGAAGAATTTTAGATAAAATGTTAGCGAGTATAAAAATAAAACGTGAAGATGTTTACCTAACTAATATCTGTAAATGTCGTCCACCGGAAAATCGGGATCCCCTGCCAGAAGAAGTTAAAGAATGTTGGCCATGGCTTAAAAAACAAATTGAAATAATTCAGCCAAAGATAATTGTGACCCTTGGAAAATATGCACTCAACAGTTTTGTTCCCGACACTAAAATTTCCGAAGTGCACGGAAAAATTTTAAAAATAAAAATTCCAAAATTAGGAGAGCTGAAGATTTTTCCACTCCACCATCCAGCCGCCGCGCGCATTAACAAAAAAACACGCACACTTTTTGAAGAAGATTTCGCAAAAATTCCAACTTTATTGAAAAACAAAAAAGAGCAATGATGCTCTTTTTTTTCTTGCTGTGCCACGTGATGAGCAAAGCGAATTTTACGTGGTGCCCGGAGCGAGACTCGAACTCGCATGGGATTGCTCCCGAGGGATTTTAAGTCCCTAGTGTATACCAATTTCACCATCCGGGCATTAATATTTTGAGGTCCGAAGCAGACTTGAACTGCTGTGGACGGTTTTGCAAACCGCTGCCTAACCACTCGGCCATCGGACCTTTTAACTTATATAAGCTTACCAATAATTATCACCATCGTCAATCCAAGCATTAAACGCAAAACACCCCGATTAATCGGGGTGTTTTATATATTACTCTACTACTTGAGCTATAAGGTTTCTTCGTCCAAAAGCAAACGCTTCGGATTTAGTTTCCATATAAATATCAATGTGATTTCCTTTGATTGCCCCACCACGATCTTCACAGACAAATGTTCCATATCCTTCGATGCTCAACTTGGCACCAAAAGGAAACTCAGGAGGACAAGCAATCGTTCTTTTCTTTTTAACCTTGATTCCAGAAGCAGTTATGCCAAGATCATTATCGCATTCATCAGCAGAAGCAGTATAGGCAGAAGCATTGATCACAAACTTTTCTTTTGGAAGATTATTCCACTTCTCAGATTGTTTCAGCTTCCATTTTGCCAAAATTGCTTCATTTTTGATTTCCTGCTCTGTTTTCACAGGCCCAACAACAACTGGAGTAACAGTTTCCTCTTCCACAGCAACATCAGCAAGAGCTGGGGCTGGGAAAAAGAAATTTTTAACTGTATTTAAATTTATATTAGTTTTTATCTCAGTGTTTGGTGATTCGCTTGCCAGTGTTACAAATGGAAGCATTACTGCTAACATTACTAGCAAGGCTACAACAAGCCTGATTATACGCATTTAATAAATTTTACTTCTTAACCAGTATTTGCCTTGCACATTGCAAATAAACTGGGTCAACAATCCATTCAATAGTCAACCGAGTATAATAGCATGTCTTACAATCCCAGTCAACCATGAGTAGTAATACTTGGCTTATTTAAGCCTTTTTACATTTTTAAAACAACCAAAAAGAGCCTTTTGAGGCTCTAGTAAAGCATTTTAATAAAAAATCTACTCTAAACTATTTCACATCATAAGTCAGCGTAACATCAATCCTTATTTCATTTTGTCCTGCCTGGATTTCAGGCGAAGAAATTTCCTCCTTGCCACTTCCGGCTGCCATGTCCATTTTAGCATTTGAATAGACTGGATTCGCAAACAAATCAGAATTTTCTGCAACATTTTTTATCGGTCCTAACTTCATGCCAGTCTGCTTTGCAATCATTTCGGCTTTTTCCTTGGCTTTCTCAATGGCCATTTCTCGCGCTTGATTTTTCAAAGCAAATTCATCGTCAATTGTGAAGGCAACATCGCCAATTTGATTGGCTCCTTGCTCGGTGGTTTTCGCAATCACCTCGCCAATTTTCTCCATGTCTCTTATTTTCAAGCTTAGTGTCTGCGTGACCTCATATCCAGTCAATTCCTGACCTTTGTTTTCTGTCCAATTATAAACTGGGTTCAACCTGTAATCACTGGTCTTGATGTCTTTTTCATCGATACTAAGTTTTTTGAGTTCACCAATAATGCTGTTCATTTTGGCACTGCTTTCCTGTGAAGCTTCAACTGCTGTTTTCTTCACGCCAGTTTTGAGTCCAACATTAATATTGGCAATGTCAGCTTTGGCATATATTGTGCCACTTCCAACCACAGAAAAAAGCTGTTTTTCTTTTGAGCTGTTGTTCACCGCCAATGCCACCACCAATATTGCACCAACAACCAACACCATGACCGCGATCAAAAATGCATGTATTTTTTCCATATTTTTAAAATTAAATTTATGCCTTCATTATAGCACGAATTTGTCGCAACATTTTGCAAACAGCAAAAGCACTCCGTAAGGAGTGCTTTTGAAATAGTTGAGCTGGCTATTGCGTACCGTTAGTACTGGATTTATGAATAAATCAATCATTTAAGGAAAAAACTTTATATTTTTCAAAATAAAAAGGGGGTTGCCATTAGACAACCCCCAACATTGAGTCAATTCTGATTTACTATCGTAAGCGTTTTGCGCAACGAAGAATAAATTCTTCTGTCACGCAATACCGTCCATTATTCCAAAGAACCAGACTTGGATGTGCTTCTCTGATTCCTCCCATGAAGCTATCATCTTGCCACACTCCTGCAAGGCCATAGAGGATCATATTAGGATCAAACCCAGTCTCCTTACAGAACTCGATCAGTTCAAGAAGTGTGAATGAATACCAGCCATCTCTCTTTTGGCAATACCTCACCACAATACCAGCCGCCTGTTCAACTTCTGACTTTCCGAAAGTACTACATAGTCCATTATCTGTGTCTATACTCTCGGGTCGTACTGGATAGCGAGAATTTTCTCCGCCTTCATCGATTGGGTTTATATTTCCCCAAATATCGTCTTTTTCCATGTTGCATCCTCCTATCATAGTGTTTACATCATCTTGTCAGCTGGAATGAAATCATTTATGATACTTGTCCAGATTTGCTCTCGGAAAATGCCGAGTCTCATCAAGAGACCATCAACAATGCATTTGAACTGTTCCGACTCTTCCTCTAGAAGCTTTATCCGAACATAAAATTCCTGATGTTTTGCTTTATATGAGACATTCGAGCCGATCAGATGAACCTCGACATCATGCCCCAGCTTCAAGCACTGTAATTTATAGATTATGCCCCTGACATTACTTGGTTTTGTAATCACAACAACATGGGGCGACGATTCGCAAGCTTCTCCGACAGTTTTACACTGCGAAGGTATCAGATATGTTGCGATACCAGTCGCTTTCATGATCCTATACGGAAGTTCTCCATCAGAATAAGGATTTTCGATGTTGAATCCGTACATCAATATTTCTTCTCCTTCTTCATTGTTACGATCGGATTCACAAGTTGTAATAACAGCGTCGTCATCACCAAATTGCAAATCACGCATCATCTTGAAACAGTCATTCAGAATATTTATGGACAAATTCTCTGGAATCGCCTTTCCCACCAACATAATATTTGGCATAATGCCCTCCCTTTTCCTTATAGTGTTTGAATTTCCATGAATAGTTTCAAGAGTTCTGAATCATAAATTGATTTTTCTGCACTTGCAATGAAGGACGTGAAATCTTTCTCGTGTTGCATTTGATAAATCGATCCTTGGAAAGCCATCTCCAATTTATCAATCTGTGCAACGAACTTTGCTTCTTTGGAAACTTTTGCTGCGTATTCTTCCCAGATTTTAATGTAAGAATCTCCACTTGGAAAGTCCTTAAAGATTTTCAATACCGAGGCATGTTCAATTCGGTATTTTTCATCTTCGGAGATTCCATCAACTGGGGTCATATCTCCACCATAGACCTCACCGAACTCATGACCAATAATCATTTTGAATACTTTCAGTGTATCGAGTTCAAGCAACAACTTATCCATGATGAGCCATGCAAGAATAAACATGCCGAAGCAATGATCAGCAACACTCTCGCAGTGCATTTTTGAGACTCTTTCTTTGCGGAGCCATCCTCTGCGGTAAAGCTGCTTGAGATGCATAATCTGAAAATATATTTCGATAATCAAATTCACACCTTTGCCCTTGATAAGTTCGAACGGATTGCTATTCTTTGCGATTGATGCAAAATCAACTTTTTCAGGTTTCATGAGTTCCTCCACGATTAGATTTGTATTTGAAATGTGTTTCGTAATTGTAAAAGAAGGTTGCCTAACGAACAGGTTTTACCTGATTCGATAGTGTAGAATACTGCGAAATGCATAAAAAGTCAATGCCACCGTGCAGCCTAAAATATATCCTTGACAAGTTATACGTTTCGTATATACTGTTAATAGACAGCGAGTTATTTAAAAATAGATTCAAGCAAAATAACGATTATTCTTTCGAATATTTTAGATGTATTCTCTTCAGGGAACCATCTGTCCATTCTAGTTTTATCAAGAGTGGAACTCGCCCAGTACGTGTTCTTGTGCTGTCTAGCATGAGATATGCGATACTTTTATGTGAGTCAGGACAAGTATTAGACATCTTATTTGATGCTATTAGCTTGCACAGGACCTGCCATAATCTCACGATTAAGGTTTGTTACCGGAAGATTTTTCTCGACTAGATAATCGTGAGGGCTTGGTGGTGTCCATTAAATAAAAATAAACCTAATTCGCTGTTCTCTTTAATGGAAAACTATATGAAACACACCAACTTTACTGCTGAATCGTATCTTCCGTATAAAAGGGCAGCTGCTTCTTATGAAGAAATAGTTACGGATATTGCGACTAATCGTCGTGATTCTTCGAATCATCTCGGATCTCTTGAGGTAACTGCCCTTTAGTCGTCATATGTATACATTTCCAGAACTAATAAAAAAAATAAGGGATGAGGCTGGTCTTACGCAAGCTGAATTTGCAGAAGCAATTGGGGTTTCTGCTGTACTTATTGCCATGATTGAGACAGGTCGAAAAGAAGTTTCCAAAAATTTTCTTTTAAAGCTGGCAGAAAAAATGCATGTTCACCCAGCTTCAATAACTCCTTTCCTCTTTATAAATGAAAAAAATCCCGTTGGTTCAAGCACTAAGACGGAAAAACTACTCGTAGATTGGGGTGAAAAAATGCAAACACTTTTAATAAAGAATCGTTCAAAGTTACTCAGAAAATATGCAAAGTCGTAGATACCCAAAACTTTTCATTAGAAGCAAGAATGAGCTTGCGAAACATATAAGCCATGAGAATTTTCCAAAAGAAAAAGCTTTGGTACTTATAAATGATGTGATTGCAAATTTTGATTTCTATTGGAAAGATAGTGTACATTCCGATCCACTTAAAGAAAAATTTATCCGTAATGCAAAGCATACAAAACTTGGTTTGCTTTTAAGAAAACTGAACACTCTCGTTCTTGCTCCCCATGACAAACTGTTGCCAAAATTTATCTATGGAGGAGTGAAAGAAATGAGTCATGCTAAAGCTGCAAAGAATTTGCTTGGCAGTAAAAGAAAAAGAATTTTATTAAAAATGGATCTTAAAAAATTTTTTGAGCAAGTCAGCAGTGAGCGTGTCGCATATTTTTTTCAAAATAAATGTGAATGTAGTAAAAAAACATCCGAAATGTTGAGTTGTCTTTGTTGCGTACCTATTGGACCAAAGAACAATGGCGCCAGTAAAAAAGCTATTGCTCGTGGATTTTCTACATCGCCGAGACTCGCAGCATGGTGCAATCTTGATATTTTCATAAAATTAGAGCGCTTAATTCAAAAGAGATTATCTGGTCATGATCCAAAAATTTCAGTATATGTAGATGATATTGGAATAACAGCAAGTAGATTACCAAGAGAGGTTATGGAAAAATTACGCGATGAAGTAAGTTCTTTTTTATTAACTGCTGACAGCAAACAGCAGTTGGAAATAAATCAAGATAAGACGATAATTACTTCACATGAAGAAGGAATGGAGTACGTCGGTGCAAGACTCTATAGAAATAAATTAGGTCTTGGTAAAAAAGCAAAGTCAAAGAGAGATCAAACTAAAAATAAATTGAAGAAAAATAGCGATCCAAAGGTTCGTGAATCATTACGTCGAAAACTAAACGGCATGAATCATCATAAAAAATATATTGAAACCACATGAAAAACTTTAAAAAAAAGCTACATTCATAATTGGAGTAAATAAAAGGGGTCAAGCACCTTTTTCCGTATTTTTTAACTTATTGATAAACATCTAGCTCCCTTAATAATTTTACCGAGTATCGCGTCGCTTGTTTATCGCCACTCACAATCTCCTTGCCCTGGGCAGAGCTGAATGCTCGTATTCCTCACATCCATCTACGCACACTTCAATTTTGTCCTACTGAACAAAATCTTGCTTAGCTTCTGCCCGTCCGATTCCCAACCCGCTCAAAGCTTAAAATCCCCAGGAAAAACCTGGGGATTTTAAGCTTTGAGCGGGTGAAGGGAATCGGACCCTCGTATTCAGATTGGCAACCTGACGTACTAACCATTGTACTACACCCGCAATTATTTTAATGCCATTAATTCATTTTTGTTTAAAAATTTTTCAACGTGGGTCCTGCTGGAATTGAACCAGCGACCAAACGATTATGAGTCGTCCGCTCTAACCCCTGAGCTAAGGACCCTTAAAATATTCTTTCAGCCCATCAATCCAACCTATCATCTTAAAGAAAAAGCTCACATCATTAATCCTAATATGCAAAGTGCCATAAGTCAAATTACTGTTTTTTCTTTTATTGTTGCTTT
>Ga0209319_1002224_pt1 | contig 12836 bp, 8 predicted proteins | sample RifGroE2_FD_184000 | JGI IMG/M metagenome (GOLD analysis project Ga0209319, IMG submission 184000) | Groundwater microbial communities from Rifle, Colorado - Groundwater E2 (SPAdes) (version 2) | ecosystem: Environmental > Aquatic > Deep subsurface > Groundwater | place: Rifle, Colorado, United...
GAATTCGGACAGTTCCATCTCAATAGGTTCATCCACCGACATCCGGAACTGGTCACCGGCAATGAACTCAAATCCGGGAGAAACCAATATGGACATGCGAACCAAAGCGTGTGGCAGCATGGCAACATAAACAGTATTGAAGAAAAACTGGCGGCAACAATCAGGGAAGGGATCAGGGAGCGTTTTGGCGAAAAGCTGTTTCTCCATGCACAAATGATGACTGCCGTACATGAGCCGGAACCACAAAAGCAAATCCTTTCCTATTTGCCTATGCCGGAAAGCAAGACAGTATCCGTACCTGTACAATTGGGTTTGTTTGATACTGCCCCGGCAGAAAACATCAGCCGGGCAATGGATTACCTTAACGATCTGGATAAATCAGTCATACAGAAGCAGACCGTTCGTTTGATCAGCACGGTAAAGACCAGTGATAATCCTACACATGAAAGCATTGTCCTGCTAACGGCCAAACAGGGAAAAACAAACCGGTATTTGTATAAGTTGTATTCCAATGTAAAGGAAGTGCAGTTTTCCGCCAACTGGATGAACGCATTCGTGTTAGGCCATGAACTGGCAGCACTTGCCGGACAGTTGCAGCAATACAGACATTCTTATATCTATGAAGGAGATAAAAGTCTGGAACAGGCTTTTGGATTAGGAAGTGGCCTCCAGTCCATACAGGCAACCCCTGAACTGAAACCATTTTATAAAGAAGGTACATTGGTGGTGCATCAGGGCCAGGTTGGTATCCTCAATAATGTAGATGCGGAGTTTAAGCAGTCTGCGTTCCAGCCTTTGCACCGTCAGGGTGACCTAACATTCTACCAAAGCTACACCGGATTACGCGACAGTTACCTGGAACTGTCAGCAAAGGAGTTGTCCGGCATAGTCCTGGATGAAAAAGAACGCATATCCCTGAATCAGCGCTACGATAGCTTTGTCGCACAATATGGTTTTCTAAATAGCCCGGTCAACAATAAACGCATCATCAATGATGTGGCTTTTGGCTTCACTATCCTCTCTTCACTGGAACGAAAAGAAGGCTCTCTGTTCGTCAAAGCCGACATTCTCGTGCAATCAGTTGCCCGGCAACAGGAACGGTTTATCACTGATAACCCGCTGGATGCCCTTGCACGCAGCCTGAATGAGAAAGGCCGGGTGGATTTGAGTTACATGGAAGGGGCCACCGGACTGACGGAAAAAGAACTGATCAGCAGGTTGGGCAACCATATCTACCTTAACCCATTGTCAGATACGTGGGAAACAGCCGATAAGTATTTAAGTGGCAACGTGGTAGAGAAATTACAACAAGCCGAAGAATTATTAAGGAATAATCCCGAAAACCCACAATACCAAAGGAGCCTTGAAGCAATAAAAAAAGTACAACCCGAAAACATACCTTTTGAGTTGCTGGACTTCAACCTGGGCGAACGCTGGATTCCCATTCGTTATTATGAGCGGTTCGCCAAACAGTTGTTTGAACAGGATACCAGCATCAATTATTTTACATCGCTCGACACATTCAAGGTCAATACCTACGGGCATAATGCTAAAATTGACAGGGAATATGCCGTTACTACTAAGAGCGGAAGGACGACCTATGGTTATACCATGCTGGAACATGCTCTGGAAAATACCACGCCATTTTTCACTTATGAGGTAACAGGGCCGGACGACAAACCCATTCGTGTGCCCGACAATGAAGCGATACAGCTTGCCCACCAGAAGATTGAGAACATACGCAACGGTTTCACGGACTGGTTACGGGAGCTACCTGACAGCGATAAAAAGCGTTTGGAAAGCCTATATAACCAAACCTTTAATTGCTACGTGCTACGGGAATATGATGGCAACCACCAAAGCTTTCCAGGGTTGGACAAAAAGGCTCTGGGTATTGAGGAGCTGTACAGCTCACAAAAAAATGCGGCCTGGCGTATCGTTCAGAACCGCGGTGCCCTGATCGATCACGAAGTGGGGTTGGGAAAAACACTCACTATGATTATCGCAGCTACTGAAATGAAGAGGTTGGGCATCGTGCATAAGCCTATGATCCTGGCGCTGAAGGCCAATGTGAACCAGATTACTGAAACGTATCACAAAGCCTATCCTCTTGCCCGGATACTGGCTCCGGGAGAGAATGACTTTACCCCGGCCAAACGCCTTCGCCTTTTCCATGAAATCAAGAACAACAATTGGGACTGCGTCATCCTGACCCATGATCAATTTGGCAAAATACCCCAATCTCCGGAAATACAGAAAGAGATATTCCAGTCAGAACTGGATAATGTAGAAAGGGATTTGGAAACCCTGAAAGATTTAGGTGGCGAAATTTCCAAACGGATGTTGAAAGGGCTGGAGATACGCAAAAACAATCTGGAAGGCCAATTAAAGGGAGTACTGAAAAACATCGAAGAGAAGAAAGATGCAGGCATCAACTTTAAAGAAATGGGCGTCGATCACCTGTTTGTGGATGAAGCCCATAAATTCAAGAACCTGACCTTTACTACCCGGCACAACCGGGTGGCCGGGCTGGGCAATATGGAAGGAAGCCAGAAAGCGCTCAACATGCTGTTTGCCGTGCGCACCTTACAGGAAAGATTCAATTCGGATCTGTGTGTTACTTTTTTATCTGGCACACCTATTTCCAACAGCCTGACAGAAATGTACCTGTTGTTCAAATATCTGCGGCCAAAGGAAATGGAGCGGCAACGAATCGAAAACTTTGACGGCTGGGCCGCGGTGTTCGCCCGCAAAACCACGGATTTTGAATTTTCGGTTACTAATGAGATTATTGCCAAAGAACGTTTCCGTCATTTTATCAAGGTACCCGAATTGGCCTTGTTTTACAATGAAGTCACTGACTACAAGACATCCAGACACATCCGTCTGGACAAACCGGAAATCAATGAAACGCTGGTCAACATCAAACCCACACCGGAACAAAGTGAGTTCATCAAAAACCTAATGCAATTCGCTAAAACAGGTGACGGTACACTCATTGGCCGTGGAAAGTTAAGTGAGGACGAAGACAAAGGGCGGATGCTGATTGCGACCAATTATGCAAAGAAAATGTCAGCGGATATGCGTTTGGTTGATCCATGGAAATACAACGATCACCCTGACAACAAGGTGAACGTCTGCGCGCGAAAAGTAGCGGAACTGTTTCACGACAGTCACGGTCACAGAGGAACACAGATCGTCTTTTCAGATATTGGTACGCCTAAGCCTGACGATTTTAATCTCTATGATGCCCTAAAAGAAAAGCTAATTCAGGATTTTAACATTCCTCGGCATACCATCTCGTTTATCCACGACTGGACAGATAAACAAAAACCCGAACTGTTCCGGAAAATGAATGCCGGTGAAATCCGCATCCTGATTGGCAGTACGGAGAAAGCCGGTACAGGACTTAACGTACAGCAAAGGGTGATTGCCATGCACCACTTGGATATACCCTGGAAGCCGTCGGAACTGGAACAGCGCAACGGACGTGGAGCCAGGCAGGGCAATGTGCTGGCAAAAGAGCAGTACTACAACAAAGTGCATAATTACATCTACGCTGTGGAGCAATCACTGGACAATTACAAGTTCAACCTGCTGAAGAACAAACAGACATTTATCAGCCAGATGAAAAACTGTGAACTCAGCGTGCGCAGCATCGATGAAGGTTCGGCAGATGAAAAGAGCGGGATGAATTTTTCGGAATACATCGCCGTGCTTTCAGGTGATACAACACTTCTGGAAAAATCAAAACTGGAAAAGAAAATTGCAGTCATGGAAAGCCTGAGAAAGGCACATTTTAAGGAAGTATCCCGTTCCAAAATCCAGTTGGAAGAACTTCAAAAGGAAAAGACAGCTACAGTAAAAACGCTGGAAAAACTGACTGGCGATGATAACTGGTACAAAAGCAGGTTGCAATTGGAGAAGGACGGTACAAAGTCCAATCCTATTGTGCTGGATGGTTTAAATGGAAAAGATGCCGAAGCGACAGGCGAACACCTTATCAGACTGTACAAGACATGGAAGCCGGAAGAAGGCCGACCGGAAGAACATAAAATAGGTATGCTTTACGGTTTTGAGCTGTATATCCGCAGGCAGCGCGAGTCATATGAAGAAAAGGGCTTATTTGAATATCGGTATTCAAACAGCTTCTATGCCCGACGTTCACAGGACGGCATCAAATACACTTACACCAATGGTATACCGAATGCCGATAACCCCAAACTGGCAGCACGTCATTTTCTGAATGCCATTGATCGGGCGGACAACCTGAAAGAAAAATACCAAAAGAACTTGCTGGAACTGGAAAAAGAAATTCCAATGATAGCGCAGCTCACAACTAAACCTTTCGGGAAAGAAGCGGAACTGCAACAGATGAAAAGCGAACTTTCCAGACTGGAACGGGAGATCACGATAAAAATTCAGGAAAACCAGTTGAAACAAAACAATCTGTCTGGTCAAACGCCGGAGCCTGATACAGGTGTCCCAGTTATCAAAATGGTTCCGGAAGAAGTGAAGCAGGTCATTCTTCCCAAAGTAAACGGCAATAAATTAACTGAAAATGGAATCGTACCGCTACATAATCCGGCAGTGGACGAACAACGGATACAACGCAGCAGAATGCGATTATAAACCAATAAAAATACAGTTATGGCACACAGTGTATATCAAATCAATAAAGGCATTAACCGAAGTATCGAGTTCAAGGGGTTGAGAGCGCAGTATATCTGGTATCTGGGCGGCGGGGTCGTTGCCTTACTCATCCTTTATGCCGTCATGTACATCATCGGCATACCCTCCCTGATCTGCATCGGGATTATTCTTATTACAGGAACAGTGCTGGTCGTGAAGATCTACGGGATGAGTAGCAAATACGGGGAATACGGTCTAATGAAATCCATTGCCAGACGGCAGGTTCCGAAAGTCATCAAAACCTACAGCAGGAAAGTTTTCCTGCAAAAGCGATAAAGTGGCGGAGAATTTCTTCGAAATAAAAATTTAACAAGGTAAAAAAGTGAGTATGGAAAAGTTGTTGGATGATATTTTACCCATTATGGGCATAGAGCATGATTGTATTCTGTCCGGGCAGGGCGATGTAACCATCGTTTTCCGGGCAGAGCTGCCTGAGATATTCACCTTATCCGATCAGGAATATGAAGCCTTTCACCAGACATGGGTGAAGGCCATTAAGATACTGCCGCGATTTAGTGTGTTTCATAAACAGGACTGGTTTATTGACAGCAAACACCAGCCTGATTTTACAAAAGAGGACACCAGTTTTCTGACACGAAGCAGTGAGCGGTTTTTCAATGAGCGCCCATTTCTGGAACATACCTGCTACATCTTTCTGACCAAAAAACCAGCAGGCAGGAAACTGTCCAGTTCCCTATTTTCAAACCTGTTACGAAAATCAATTGTACCGGAAGAAACATTGAAACCTCAGTTACTGCAGGATTTTCTGGACTGTGCAGGGCAATTTAAACGCATACTGGAAGACAGTGGATTTGTTAAGCTGACCCGCTTAAAAGAGTATGATCTGATGAGCCAGAAACGAAAAATCGGACTGATAGAACGTTACTGCAATCTGCATGAAAAAGATTCCGGTACAATTTTCAAGGATTTGGAGCTGGACCAAGACATGCGTATCGGTGACCAGCATTGCCAATTATATACCTTGGGCGATGCTGCCGATCTGCCAACGTTATGCGGTTCTCGCATCAATTACGACTGCTATTCAACCGACAAAACCAAGTTCAGTATCGGCTTTGCCAGCACTTTAGGGCAACTGCTTTCCTGTAACCACATTTACAACCAGTATATCTTTCTGGAGGATGCGCAGCAGACCTTGCGCAAGCTCGAAAGCAAACGACTCCGGTTGCAATCTCTTTCTGCTTACAGCCGGGAGAATATGATCGCACGGGATTCAACGAATGATTTTCTCAATGAAGCCATCAGTCAGCAACGCCTGCCAGTCAAATCACACTTTAATGTGCTGGTATGGACAGAAGATAAAGGAGAATTGAAAGACTTAAAAAATAAGGTATCCTCCGCACTGGCGCAGATGGATGCAGCGGCCAAACAGGAAACCACCGGGGCCGCACAGATATTCTGGGCAGGGATACCAGGCAATGCAGCTGATTTTCCGATGAATGACACCTTTGATACGTTTGCCGAGCAGGCGACCTGTTTTCTGAACATGGAAACAGGCTACCGTTCTTCACTCAGCCCAGTGGGTATACGGATGGGCGACCGCCTGACCGGAAAGCCGGTGCATGTGGACATCAGTGATGAGCCTGTGAAAATGGGCATCTGCACCAACCGCAATAAGTTCATCCTTGGGCCAAGTGGAAGCGGTAAATCCTTTTTCACTAATCACATGGTGCGCAGCTATTACGAGCAGGGTACTCATATAGTACTGGTAGATGTCGGGCATAGCTACAAAGGATTGTGTGATATGGTGAACGGGTATTACTTTACCTATACCGAAGAAAACCCTATCCGGTTCAACCCGTTTTTTATCGGAGAAGGAGATTCGCTGGATACAGAGAAAAAAGAAAGCATCAAAACCATGCTGCTGGCACTCTGGAAAAAAGACAATGAAGAATTTAAACGTAGCGAATACGTGGCCTTGTCTAATGCTATCAGCGGGTATTTTAACTATCTGGACTTCCACCCGGAGCTGTTCCCCTGTTTTGATACCTTTTATGATTTTCTGAAAGATGTATATGTAGGCGTGTTGGAGTCCGACAAAGTGAAGGACAGAGATTTTGATGTGAATAATTTTCTCTATGTACTTCGCCCCTACTACAAAGGAGGTGAATTTGACTACCTGCTCAACGCCTCTGAAAACCTGGACCTGTTGCAGGAAAGGTTCATTGTCTTCGAGCTGGATAATATCAAAAATCACCCCATTTTATTCCCGGTAGTGACCATTATTATCATGGAGGTTTTCATCAATAAGATGCGGAAAATGAAGGGAATCCGGAAAATGATTTTAATAGAAGAGGCCTGGAAAGCGCTGATGAAGGAGGGCTTTGCGGAATACATCAAATACCTGTTTAAAACGGTGCGAAAGTTCTTCGGGGAGGCCATTGTGGTCACGCAGGAAGTGGAAGACATCATCTCTTCACCCGTAGTCAAGCAGGCCATCATCAATAACAGCGACTGCAAGATATTGCTTGACCAGTCCAAATACCAGAACAAATTCGACCAGATACAAGAACTGCTTGGGCTGACTGAAAAAGAAAAGGCTCTGGTACTATCTGTCAACAAGGCCAATGACCCCTCTAAAAAATACAAGGAGGTATTTATCTCGCTTGGCGGAATGTTGTCGAAAGTGTACCGAACGGAAGTAAGCCTGGAGGAATATCTGGCTTATACGACTGAAGAAACGGAAAAAGTAAAAGTGCAGGCGTATGCCGCAAGGTTTGGTGGTGACATACAAAAAGGCATCGCTGCATTGGCTAATGACATGAAAAGTAATAACCCTAAAAAATAAAGCTTATGAAACGGTATATCAAAATCATGGCGATTGTATTGTGTTGTTCCCTGACCGTTATGCCTGCCAGCCAGTTAAGCGCCCAACCTGCAGCCATACTGGAAATTATCAAGGCTGGGGTTAAGAAAGTCATCAAAGCGGTTGACTTGAAAATACAGCGATTGCAGAACAAAACCATCTGGCTGCAAAACGCCCAGAAGACCTTGGAGAACACCCTTTCCAAACTGAAACTGGATGAGATTTCTGACTGGACCGAGCGGCAGAAAACCTTATATAAAGACTACTTCGAAGAACTGGCAAAAGTAAAATCCATCATCTCCTATTACCAGCGCATCCGTGAGATTTCCCAAAAACAGGTAAGGCTGGTAGAGGAATACCAACGGGCATGGAACCTGTTCAAACAGGACAAATATTTTACTTCGGATGAACTGGGCTATATGGCAAAAGTATATTCGGGCATACTGGATGAGAGTGCCAAAAATCTCGACCAGATTTTCCTGATCATCAAGTCGTTTACCACGACAATGAGCGATGCCAAAAGACTTGAAATTATCAAAGCCGCAGCAGACGATGTAGATGCCAATTATTACGACCTGACACGGTTTAACAAACAAAACATGATGCTCAGCCTGCAACGGGCAAAGGAAAATAATGATGTGGACGTAGTGAAAAAGTTATACGGATTACCAACCAATTAAAATAGAGACCATGAAAAAATTACTGATTCTATTCTTGTTTGGAATGTTTGCAACAACAACGCAGGCACAGACTTTTGCCGAATGGTTCCGGCAAAAAAAGACGCAAAAGCAGTACCTGATCCAACAGATTGCGGCCTTGCAGGTGTATATCGGTTATGCGCAAAAGGGTTATTCCATCGCAAAAGAGGGACTGAATACTATTGGCAATTTCAAACGGGGCGAGTTTAACCTGCATACCGATTATTTTAATTCCCTGAAAAGCGTCAACCCGAAAATAAAACAATATGCGAAAGTGGCCGACATCATGGCTATGCAGGTAACAATTATACAAGGGTATAGCAAAACCCGCCGTCAGGTGCGGAAAAGTGGTGTATTCAATGGGGAGGAACTCGACTATATCATGCGGGTGTTTGGCAGGCTGCTGGATGACTGTGAAAATACCCTGAATGAACTGATCGCGGTGACCACTGATGGCAATCTCGAAATGAAAGACGATGAGCGGCTGGAACGGATTGATATCCTTTATCAGGATATGACGGATAAATACACCTTCTCCCAGAGTTTCAGCAACGAAACGATTTTACTGGCCGCTTCGAGAATAAAGGAAAACATTGATGTTCAAACCAGCCGTGCCTTGTATGGCCTAAAACAAGACTGACTATGAAAAAGCTAATCATCATTTTAGGAATTGTATTATTCAGTTTCCCTATGGCAAACAAAGCACTGGCACAGAAAGATGAAATCGCCCAACTTTTACTTAACGTGGAAAAACTGGCACAATTCAAACAGATTTTGTCGGACATGAAAAAAGGATATAAAATCCTGAATGGTGGCTACAATACCATCAAGGATTTGTCAGAGGGCAATTTTAGTCTGCATAAAACCTTTCTTGACGCATTGATGGAAGTAAGCCCGACGGTGAAAAATTATAAACGGGTGGCCGATATTATCAATTATCAGGTCATTTTGGTAAAAGAATACAAATCATCCTTCAACCGGTTTAAACGAGACAATAATTTCAACCAGCAAGAACTGGCCTACCTCGGCAGAGTGTATGAAAACCTGTTTAAGCAAAGCCTGAATAACCTGGACGACCTGGTTACCATCACCACCGCAAACAAACTTCGGATGAGTGACGATGAACGATTGGAGGCTATTGACAAAATATTTGCCGATATGCAAGACAAGCTGCTTTTCCTGCGGTATTTCAACAACAATACCACTGTACTCGCCGTGCAGCGTGCAAAAGAACGGAACGATGCGAATACGATGCGTCTCGTTTATGGCATAAACAACTAAAAAATTACAAACATGGTAAAATGGACAAAGACTGCATGTGTTGCAGTGGCTGGCATGATATTGCCCTTTATCAGCCGGGGTCAAGGACTGGCTAATGAAATGAACGGATTGCATGGTGTGCTGGACCAGCTCTATGATGAAATGATGCCCTTATGCAGTCAACTGATTGGCGTTGGCCAGGGCATAGCCGGTTTTGCAGCCACCTGGTATATCGCATCCCGGATCTGGCGGCATATTGCTAATGCGGAGCCAATAGACTTTTATCCGTTGTTTCGCCCGTTCGTCATTGGTTTCTGTATAATGATTTTTCCTTCAGTACTTGCCATGATAAACGGGGTGATGAAACCAACCGTTACTGCTACTTCTGAAATGGTAAAGGATTCGGATAAAGCTATAGCCCTGCTTTTGCAAAAGAAGGAAGAAGCCATCCGAAAAACGGCTGTCTGGCAGATGTATGTGGGTGAAAGTGGCAGCGGTGACAGGGACAGGTGGTATAAATATACCCATGACAATGCTGACCCAACAGGCGAAGGCATATTGGATGGCATTGGAAACGACATACAGTTTGCTATGTCAAAAGCCTCCTACAACTTCCGCAATTCGGTAAAGGAATGGATGAGCGAAGTGCTGCGGATACTCTTTGAAGCGGCTGCCCTCTGCATCAATACACTCCGAACGTTCCAACTTATCGTGCTGGCTATTCTGGGCCCATTGGTATTCGGCATTGCTGTCTTTGACGGATTCCAGCATACTCTTACGGTCTGGATCGCCCGCTACATCAACATCTTTTTGTGGTTGCCCGTGGCCAACATCTTTGGCTCTATCATTGGAAAGATACAGGAAAAGATGCTGGAACTGGATATTTCACAGGTCCAGGATTACGGCGATACTTTTTTCAGCCGAACGGATATGGCTTACCTCGTATTTCTGATTATGGGCATTGTGGGCTATTTCACCGTGCCATCGGTAGCCAATTACATCGTCCACGCAGGTGGTGGCGGCGGACTGGGACAGAAAGTTACCAGCCTTTTCAGCAGCTCATCCAGAAGTGCGGTCCGAATGGCATCAGCAGGAGCCGGTATGGCGGCGGACGCAATGGGTAACGCGGCGGGGCGCATGTCCCAAAGCATGGCCGGTAACGGTTCGTCATCCCCGTATTTCAGTGAGAATACCAATTCCGGTTCAGGTTATATGGGAGACAAGTTAAAGGGCAATTCCTGACAAGTTAATCATTAAACAAAAAGGCGATGTTCAAAAAAATGAAAAATATAGATACGGCTTTCCGCCACGTGAGGGGCTTTACCATGCTGGTTATTGCAGGTTGTGTGTTAATCTGCTGCTTTGCTCTCTACAAAAGCTTCAGTCTGGTATCACAAATGCAGGGGAAAGTATATATCCTGGCAAACGGCAAGGCTCTGGAGGCGTATGCCTCAGACCGGAAAGACAATATCCCGGTAGAAGCAAGGGACCATGTCAAAACTTTCCACCATCTGTTCTTTACCCTTGACCCAGACGATAAGGTCATTAAAACGAACCTGACCAAGGCGCTTTACCTTGCTGATGCAAGCGCCAAACGCGAATACGATAACCTGAAAGAAAACGGGTATTATTCGGGCATTATATCCGGTAATATTAGCCAAACCATTAAAGTGGACAGTATTAGTATTGATATTGACCAGTACCCTTACCGGTTCCGTTGCTACGCAACACAGAGCATTATCCGCACAACCAGCATTGTTTCCCGCAGCCTGATTACGGAAGGAGCCTTGCGCAATGTTTCCCGAAGCGATAACAATCCGCATGGCTTTTTGATTGAACGCTGGAATACCATCGAAAACAGGGATATAAAAACAGAGAACCGCAGATAACGCTTAAAAAAACAAGATTATAAAACGATAGAAATCATGGCATTTTTATTCAGAAAAAGGAACAAAACAGAAGCTGCCAGACCGGATGAGATCAATGACAGGATACTTAGGCAAATGGTAAATGCCTGTCTTCGACTACAAACCGGTTGGGCACTATGGATGGGAAGAAGGACCGAGCACCTGTCCCGCAAAACACTGCTTCTCTTATTGTTGACCTTCGTTGTCCTTGTCGGAGGTTACAGCATCTATCTGATCGGGCAAAGTTTCTCGGGCGATCAGGCTAATGCTATTTCCATAACACCGATCAAAAAGCCGGGGCACGTCTTACAAGCGGGTGATGCTGCATCACAACCGAATATAATTGTCAGTAAAACGGACTACCAAGGGATCATCCGGTTTAGGGGATATATGGACAGCCTAACCCGAAGCCCCGCGGGGAAAGCAGTGTATGACAGCATTGTTCTTAGCCGACCGGGATTGCTGGACAGCATCCGGTTTATTGAAGAAATTTATCAATCTCAAACTAAAAAGTAAATCGTATGGAACAGAAAACACAATCCCCAAAAATGCTCAGGCAGCGTAAATTTTTGCTCGTACTGCCTTTGCTCGTACTGCCATTTATGACCCTGATGTTCTGGTCGCTTGGCGGTGGAAAAGTCGAGAATACTGAGGCGCAACCACTGACGAACAAAGGGTTCAATATGGATCTGCCGGATGCCTACCTGAAAGATGATAAGCCATTGGATAAGATGAGCTACTATGACAAGGCTGCCTCCGATTCGGCCAAACTGCAAGAATTAATGAAAAACGATCCGAATTACAGAAAGCTTACTTCGCTGAATAATGGCATGGATGGAATACAGGGCGACGGTATTTCTGTTTCCGGAAATTATACAAGAAGTGGCGCTTTGATGACTTCCCCCTATGGCAGTGGAATATCCCGGGACTCGAACGAGGTAAAGGTTTACCGGAAGCTGGCAGAACTGGATGAAGCAATGAATAGGGCCGCAAATCCGGTAATGGTACAAAAAAATGATACTTCTCACAACCGAAGTGAAAATACTCAAATGAGCTCGGGAGATATTGACCGCCTGGAGCAGATGATGCAGTCTATGAACCAAACAGAGGGCGAAGATCCCGAATTGCAGCAACTCAACGGAATGCTGGAGAAAATACTGGATATCCAACATCCTGACCGTGTTCAGGAAAAAATCAGGCAGACGTCTGAAACACGGAAAGGTCAGGTTTTCGCAGTATCCGCTACCAGCAATGAAACACCTGTATCGCTTCTGGACAATAGGGTTGGAATTAACCGCACTTCAATAAATCAGTCACAACAAAATGGTTTTTATTCATTGGATGAATCGGTTCCGACTGATGACACACAAAATGCGATACAAGCGGTCATCCACGAAACGCAGACCCTTGTTGCAGGATCAACCGTAAAACTGCGCCTTGTAAATGACGTCTATA
>Ga0209319_1002225_pt1 | contig 12835 bp, 8 predicted proteins | sample RifGroE2_FD_184000 | JGI IMG/M metagenome (GOLD analysis project Ga0209319, IMG submission 184000) | Groundwater microbial communities from Rifle, Colorado - Groundwater E2 (SPAdes) (version 2) | ecosystem: Environmental > Aquatic > Deep subsurface > Groundwater | place: Rifle, Colorado, United...
TCAAATCCAAGTCCTGAAAGGACGACACTAAAATCCCTTCTGACATTAGGGTGAGCGAAGAACATGAGACACCATCAATTATCTATTATGTTTTTTCTAATGACGAATCTGGGTTTAAAATAAGATAATCAAAAATAATTTTAAAATACACACCCAAAAAATTTAAAAAATAAAGAGAAAAACACTCAAAACAGGGCGTACTCTGTGCAATATTCCTCAATAAATTGACTAAATTTTAATGATTCAATAACAAAATCTAAAAAATTAGTGAAATTTAATAACGAAATTATTGAATCATACTTATTGCAACAGTCTCAATATTCATATTTCAACCATCATTTCTTCTTTTTTTCTTTCTCTGCAAACATTCCAGCTGTGTATTTATAGTATAGTTCGAAAAGGAATTCTATGCGTTTGGTTTCGTTAGGGAATGTGGTTGATGGCGATATGCGAGGTCGACGGCTTTATCTAATTCATTATGGGCTTTAGTTAATTCTGTGGGACTAAAGGTCCCATTCAAAACGGGGTCATACTATTTCAGAAATTGACATTTGCTTTTTCTGTGAAAATATTTTTTTGAATTTTTCTTTATATTTTTCCATACTCATATAAACGGAAGGCACTAATACCAATGTAAAAATTAAAGAACTTGTAAGACCGCCAATAATAACCCATGCCAAACCGTTTTTACTTTCCGCGCTCGCGCCCGAAGCAAGAGCAATAGGAAGCATCCCAAAAATCATTGAAAATGTTGTCATTAGAATTGGTCTCAACCTTTCCTTGCCTGCTTCTATTAATGCTTCCCTTACTGCAAGACCCTTTTCTCTAAATTTATTCGCAAAATCTACAATCAGAATAGCATTCTTACAGACAAGCCCAATCAGCATTATCATTCCAACCATAGAGAAAATAGTTAGTGATTCTCCTGATAGAGCTAATGCAAACAAAGCTCCGATTACTGCTACAGGTATTGAGAACAAAACAACAAAAGGATATAGATAAGAATTGTAGAGAGCAACCATTACAAGATAAACAAAAATTAATGCAGCAATAATAGCCGTAAACAAACTGCTGAATGCGTCAGCCTGTCTTTCCATTTGACCTTTATAGTCAAAAGTAATTTCGGGAGTATGTATTTTTTCTTTTATCGCTGTTTTTATTTCTTCCCCAACGGTTCCAACTGGACGACCATAAACCGAACATTTTACTGTAAGAGATGAAATACGGTCATATCTTTCAAGTTTGTTTGGGCCTAATGACTGAGTAATAGTGGCAAAGTTTTTTAATTCAACAAAATTACCCTGATTATTTATAAATGTGAGTGAACCTACATCTGCAATTTTTTTACGGTTGAATTGGTCGAACTGCACATTTATATCAAAATCATCATCACCATGCGAATATTGCAGGTCGGTATTTCCAGCTAATGCAAGGTTTATTGTACTTCCAACCTGTTGCACATTAAGACCTAATTGTTCCATTTTCTCTCTATCAAGTTTAATCTGCAATTCAGGCTTGCTTTTATCAACGGATAATTTCACATCATTTGTTCCTGGTATTTGTTTGATGACCTCCATTACACTATCACCTACCTCAAATAGCTTAGCTATATCAGGTCCCCGTAATAATACCTGTATAGGTGCATCATCTGCGTTCCCCATCATGGAGGAAGGTGTGGCACTCACTTTTAACCCAGGTATTTTCTGAACTTCCTTTTTTATCATTGCAGCAAACTCGCTAACAGAAATAGATCGCTGATCTTTTGGAACAAGATTAACTGTTATTTCACTCTTATTACGAACTCCACTGCCTGTTCCAAAATCAGAACTTGAATACCCTATATTCGAATACACTTTAACAACCTCTGGTTTTTTAACCAAAAGATTCTCTACTTTTTGTGTTAACTGTGTTGTTTGGTAAACAGTATTCTGTGGTTCACCTTCAAGCTTAACAATAAATTCTCCCTGATCGCCATCGTTCATAAATGCAGTGCCTACCAAGCCCATTCCTACAAGGGAAAATGATATTAAAATTAATACGGTTACTGTCAGATATACTATTTTACGGTGATTTAGAGACCATTGCAGAATTCTTTCGTAATATTCTAAAATCTTATTATATGTAGTTTCTATCCAAATAGAAAACTTTCCGATAATTGATTTTTTTGTATAATCTTGTACTTTACTGAAACGGGAGGCTAATAAAGGGGTAACGGTAAACGAAACCAAAAGGCTCATGAGGGTTGCAAATACAACAACAAGAGAAAATTCCCTTAGCATGTTCCCAATCATACCTGTCACTAAAGATATGGGCAGGAAAACTACAACATCAACAAGGGTAATTGCAACTGCGGTAAACCCAATTTCATTTCTTCCATCAAGCGCAGCTTGATGTTTATCTTTCCCCATCTCCAGATGACGGTATATATTTTCTAAAACCACAATAGAATCATCAACCAAAATACCAATCAACAAAGAGAGAGCCATTAAAGTGAGCATATTAAGCGAAAAATCAAAAATATACATGGCTATGAAAACCGAAATGATTGAAGCAGGGATAGAAACTAAAACTATGATAGAGTTCCTTATACTATGTAAGAAAATGAACATAACAAATGCAACAATCAATATTGCAAAACCTATATCTTCAATGACTGCATTGGCCGAAGCTAAAGTATATGTAGAATTGTCGGAAGCAATATCAAACTTTAACTGATAATCGGGATATTGATTTTCGAGCAATTTCAATTGTTTTTTTACCTGTTTGCAAACATCAACCGTATTGGCATCTGATTGTTTCTGAATACTAATACCAATAGAATTTTTGCCATTGATTTTATTCAAATTAGTTTGTTCTGAAATGCCGTCAACAATTTCTGCAATATCTGCTAATTTGATACTGCTGCCAGAAATTGTTCTTGAAACCGTTATGTTACGAAACTCGTCTAAAGATTTTATCTTTCCTAATAATCTTACTGTGTATTGTTTAACATTACTTTCAATTTTACCAGTTGGCATTTCAATGTTTGAATTATAAATTGCCTGATAAACCTGACTGATTGTAATCTTGTATGCATCAAGTTTATTTTTTTTGATGTTAATTTTAATTTCCCTTTCATTTCCACCTATAAGTGAAACCTGACCGACACCTTTAAGTTTTGAAAGCTGTGACTTGATTTGGTTATCCGTTAGCAAATACAATTTTGTCGGAGCTATTTTGGCTGTAACTCCAAGTTTAATTACAGGCATTTCATCGGAAGAGAATTTGTTAATTGATGACGACTTAACGCCAGTTGGGAGATTTGCCACTATTGCATTGATTTTACGTTGGGCATCCTGCACAGCTAAATTAGCGTCAGCGCTTGATTCCAATTCAATAGTAATAGAAGATAGTCCCTCCTGTGAAGTTGTTTGCATGCTTTTTACATTCTCTAAGGATGAAAGTGCATCTTCCAGTTTTTTAGAAACAGAACTTTCTACCTCGTTTGCTGATGCACCTGGATAGGAGGTAACAATGCTGAGAGAAGGAAAGTTAAGTTTAGGAATTAATTCATAGTTTAAACTAGTATAACATATTATTCCAAGAATAGCCAAGACAGTAAAAACTACGACTACCAGCGTTGGTCTTTTTATTGCAATTTCAGTGATTGACATAAGTATTTTTTTTTAATTTGTAATTTTAATTGCCTTATTATCGGAAAGATTTATCAAACCATTGACAATTACTTTTTCGCCTTCCTTTAAACCAGAAATAACCTTTATATATTTATCATTCCCTTTTCCTACAACAATTTTTTTAAGTATCGCCTTGTCGTTTTCAGCAACATATACTTCTGCATCTGTTATACTTCCCAGCAGAGATTCACGAGGAATATACAATGCTTCTGCGGCAAACGGAAGATTGATGAGTACGTTTGCAAAAGTTCCTGATTTTAACGGATGATTTAAATTATTAGGAATTACAATTTCAACAGGGTAATTATGTGAATCGTCGCCCTGAGAACTAATGAAACTTATATTTCCTTCAAATGTTACTCCGGGATATACATCAGTTGTGATAATTGCTTTTTCATTTAATTTAAGTTGATAAACATCGCTTTCGGAAACATTTAATTTTATTTTTAGTTTTGAAATATCAACAATTGTTGCGATAGGACTGCCAATATTAATGTATTCGCCTTCTTCAACTTGTTTCTTGGTAATAACGCCACTTATAGGAGATTTAATTGTAGCATTGGTAAGTTCCTTTTCAGCTTGCTCTAATTGAATAACAGCATCATTATATGAATTTTGAGCATTATCTAACTGTTGTTCGGTAAGGCTACCTCCATTGTAAAGGTTTTTATTCCTCTCCAAATCCTTTTCAAGTTTAACTTTTAAGTTTTTGGCTTTCTCAACAGCAAGGTTTTTCAATTTATCATCAATGGTTGCTATAATGCTCCCTTTTGACTTTTCCTGTCCGAGTTCAGCATTCAATGAAACAATTGTTCCCTGTGCTTCAGCGGCAATATCTATCTCAGAATAAGCATCCATATAGCCTGTTAATTGGAGGCTATTGCTCATTGTTATTTTTGAAACAGGGGAAATATTTACAAAAACGTAAGCCAAATCCGTACTTACATCTTTGCTTGCATTTATTTTTTTATAGTTGGTTGACAGCCTTAATACAATAAATACCAATAACGCCAAAGCAATAACGATGATAATAATTTTTCTCATAACTATAGTTTATTTTAAATTGTTTATATAATTCATTAAGGTTCCTTTTGATTGTTCGAGGTTTATCTTAGCGATATAAAGGTTTAGCAGCTTGTTGTAATAGTTATTGAGGCTTTCACGATAGGAGCTTTCAGCTTGAACCAAATCAAGTGAGGAACCTGCACCTTGCTGATATTCTAGTTGGGTGTTTTCATATACACTTTCTGCTAAGTCAAGATTTTCTTTTTCGCTATGAATATTGTCAACTGCATTACGATATTTAATTTCACTATTGGAAAGCTCAACCTTAATTGACTGCTCTACAAGCCGAATATTCTCCATGCTTTTTTTAATATTCAGTTTTGATTGTGAAATTTTTGCGTTGCGTTGCAATCCATCGAAAATGGGAACTTTGAGTGTGATACCGATGCTTGAGCCTGGATACCAATCTCCACCTGATTTAGTGAAGTCAAACTTATTGCGCATAGCACTATATCCATAGTTTGCATTAAATGAAAGTGAAGGTAAATACCCTGCCATGTTCCGTTTTTTATCCATTTCGTAAGCACTAAGATTGGTTTTCTGTAATTGATAATCAATATGATTGTCAATCGAAAAACTATCCGATTGCATTCCTAAGATTTGAATATCAATATTAAGAACAGTATCCAACAATACAATAGAACTATCCACAGGCATACCCATTTCATATTTTAGTGTATTCAACGATTGGCTGTAGCTGAGTTCGCTTTGTTGCAATTGAGATTTGGTATTGTTATAACTCACACGGATTTTGTCAACATCTACTTTTTTGGCCATTCCGTTTTTATGTTTTAACTCGCTAGATTCCAATAATTTTTCTGATGCAACAAGTGTGGCCCGTAGCGAATTCATTTGCTTCTCTATTACTAATGTTTGGTAATATGTTATGCTAATGTTATAAACTGTCTGCTCGGAAGTCTTCTTTAATGTTTGCTCCGATAGCTGCTTACTTATTTTTGCCGCATTTAATACTATTCCAAAGGTTGGATCGAAAATTTTCTGGGTTAACTGCACACTAGCCGACAAATTGTGTTTTGTTCCCATTGTTACAGGAATCTGCGTTCCAGATTGACCCATTAATTCGCCAGGAAGTAATGTAGTGCTCAACTTTAGGTTATCAGTATATGACCCTGAAGCATCGACTTGGGGAAGCATTGTTCCAATTTGCTCCTCAACTTTCTTTTGACTAATCATAGCATCATAACTTGCAATTTTTATGTTGCTGTTATTTGTGTTTGAATAATTGATGCACTCTTTGAGTGTTAGTGGCTTTTGGGCACGCAGATAAAAACTACTTATTGCTAAGAATAAGGTTAGAAATATTATTTTTTTAAATTTCAATGTTTTTCTCATTGTATCATTAGTTTATAATAATGATGCAAATATGAAGTCAAAATAATGGATTGAAAAATTATTGAGATAAAGGAATAAAGATTAGCGAAGAATAAACCATTGAAGGGATATTATTGTCTGTATCTGCTATTAAAATCTTTAATATAAGTTTTGCCAATAGGGATTTCCTTATTAGGAATAGTTATTGAATTTGAGCGAACTGACTCTATTGATTTAAAAGGTAAAATAAAACTTCGGTGAACACGAATAAAATCTTTCACAGGTAATTTCTGCACCATATCATTCATTGTCATACGTGCCACAACTGTTTGTCTATCTTTAATAAATATTTTTAGATAATCTGCCAATCCCTCAATATATAAAATATCAGCTATAGAAATTTTCACCAAACTATAATCTGCACGGATAAAAATATGATTATCTTCTGAACGATTTTGTTTGTTAATGAAATTATAATATTCATAAGCTTTGTTTACAGCTTGGGTGAATCGTTTAAAATTGATAGGTTTTAACAAATAATCAATTGCATTAAGTTCGTAACTCACAACAGCATATTCACTAAATGCTGTTGTGAAAATTATCATAGTGTTTTGCTGAATGGCTTTTACGAGATTGATCCCATTCATTGATGGCATTTGTATATCTACAAATAGTAAATCAACAGGATATTTCCTTAAGTAATGTAATGCTTCAGTAGGATGAGTAAATGTTTTTTGCAAATTGATAAAATTCGTTTTTTCGCAATGGGAATCAATCACCTTTAAAGCCAATGGCTCATCATCTATCGCTATAGCGGTAATCATATTAAATTGATATGAAGTGATACTGTAAAATCATTTTCTGTTTCTTTTATTGTCAATAAATGTTTGGATGGATATATAAAAACTAACCGATGTTTTGTGTTCTTAATTCCTAAACCACTCCTGTTTTCCTTTATGCCAGATTGAATGTTAACTTTGTTATTTGCCACTAAAAGATGTAATTCAGATTCATTTGCTTTAATATTAATTCTGATGTTACTGTTTTGTTCGGAATTTACACCATGCTTAAACGCATTCTCAACAAATGGGATAAGCAACATGGGTGCGATCTGCAATTCTGCAAACTCTCCTTCAATAGTATAATTAAATATTATTTTACTATCCAATCGCAACTTTTGTAACTCAATATAATTATTAATATAATTAATTTCCTCGTCTAACGGTACAAAATCATTTTGAGTTTCTTTCATCGTATATCTCATCATTTCTGAAAGTCTATCAATCATATCGGCAGTTTGTGGAGATTTGTCAATTGCTGTAGCATAAATATTATTTAATGTATTAAATAAAAAGTGAGGATTAATTTGAGATTTTAATGAAGAAATTTGAGCAGATAATTTTTCTTTTTCTGTTTGCCTTAGATGGTTATTTATTGACAATGCGATTGATGCTAAAATTGAAATAGTTAGCATTAAGAAAGCGTTAGTTTTAAAAATAGGTTTTATTTTTACTAGTACTGGGTTAATACTTGCTAATTGATCTGGCTTGAAATCAAATAATTCAAAAAAAAGTCCTGACAGTACAAAAAACATGATAATACTTGTCGTAAGTATAATTGCATATAACAAATACCTTTTCAATAAGAGTAATTTGGGAATTAAAATAAAATAATTGAAATAAAATACAGATATATTAATAAGACTTAATGAAATAATCGGGAATAATGAGATATTACCAGTTATTGAAGTAAAAGATTTAATAACCTGATAAGAGGGGAAAAAAAAAACTGTTAATAGTAAACCCCAAACTATAACATGAATTGTAATTGTAATAAACAGGTCTTTCATAATTTAATAAATTCTTTTTTGTACAAAAGTAAAATAAGTTTTTGTTTGGATAAAATATTTGCGATAAAGTGAATGAGTTTGTAGAAAAAAAACATTTAATTAATGGCTTTGTATTAAATTAATTACATATATAGATTGTTTCTTAGACTTAATCAATCGACTTATTGCTTCCCAGTCAATAACAATAATTAGGATTAAAAAAACAGAAAAATATCAAAAATTTAAAATAAAATTGACTTTTACTGGTTTTTGTTTTGTAATATTGCAAAATAATTGCAAAAATTTGATTTATGATATTATCATTAAAGATAAAAAATTTTCTTTCATTTAAAGATGAAGTTGAATTTAGTTTTGAAGCTACAAAAGATAAGTATTTAGGAAATTATCATATTGTTGAGGTCGCAAAAGGTGTGCGGATAGGTAAAATAGGAATAGTTTATGGTGCAAATGCTTCTGGTAAAAGTAATTTGATAAAAGCATTTGAGTTTATCAAATCATTTTGGTTTAACACTACTGAAAGCAAAGATTACGCAATAGATGTTATTCCTTTCTTGCTGGACAATGATTGTAAAAATAAGCCTTCGGAGTTTGTTTTAACATTTTATACAGAGGGAGTTAAGCATATCTACACACTCAAATTGACAGAAAAAAATGTGATTGAAGAGTCTTTAATTTATTATACATCCGCCAGACCATCAGAGATATTTTCAAGACAATTAATTCAAAATACTTCAAAGATAAAGTTTAATTCTAAATTAGCTATAAATTCAGTTGCAACAAATGAAATAGAATTGAAATGCCTGACAAATATGTCTGTGTTTTCAGCATACAGTAAAGTGAATATTAGTTTGCCTGAAATGGAAAGAGCTATATTATGGATGAAAGACAATTTTATGCCAGTAGTTGAACCAAAAACAAGATTAATGAATTTTGTAGAAACATTACTAATGAAAGACAGTACATTTAAACCTTATTTGTTGGACTTCTTAAAAAAAGCTGATTTTAATATTTGCAATGTAGATACAAAAAAAGAAAAGGAACCTATTCCAGATGGTTTTTGGGAATTTATAGAAAATAATAATGATTTCCCAAAAGAAGAAAAAGAAAGATTGAAAAATGAAAAAACAATTACTGTTACTGAAACTTCTTTTACTCATAAGGTATTGAATGATTTGGATAATGAAGCAAATTATGATTTGCCAGAAAGTTTACAATCAGAAGGCACTTTGCGCACAATGGGTTTGGCAGGAGTTATAAATAAAGCCATAAATAAAAATGCATTTCTTGCAATAGATGAAATAGAATCATCATTGCACCCTCTGTTAGTGGAATTTATTATTGAGAATTTTCTCAAACAAGCAAGCAATGCACAATTATTGTTAACAACACATTATGACGGCTTGCTCGAATCAAACGACTTGCTTAGAAATGACAATATATGGTTTACAAGTAAGAAAAAAGATGGTTCAACAGAATTATTTTCTCTAAGTGATTTTAATGGAGTAAATCGTATTACATCATTAAAAAAGGCATATAAATACGGAAAATTTGGTGCAATTCCTAACATATAATATTGCTAACAATGGGAGGTAGAAAACAAAAAACAAGAGAACTCAATTCAGGTATATGTATCATTGGAGAAGGAATTACAGAACATTATTATTTCTATCATTTAAAAAACATTCTCAAAATAAAATGCCAAATAAAACCTCGCCTATTTTGTAATACAAGTATTTCAGATATAGGAAAAACTATAATTAGACTTTTAAAAGAAAGATTAATAATAATTTGTGTATTTGATGCAGATGTGTCAAAATATAATACAAAAGAAAGAGAGCGACTTGAAGCTCTAAAAAGTAAATATAAAGACAACAAGAATGTAATCATTTGTGATAGCTATCCTGCTATTGAATATTGGTTTTTAATTCATTATAAAGACACTTGTCCAAATTGTACATCAAAACAAATGGAAAATTTATTAAAAAAAGACATTCCAGATTATGATAAAAAAGAAACATTTCTTAAGAAAGAAAAATGGGTTAGAGATATGTTACCAAAACTATCAACTGCAATGAAAAAAGCAGAAAAAGACAGACTTATGAATGCAGGAAGTGCTCCATATTCTAACATTGACAAAGCTATTGAAAAATTAAATATTATGAATGAAAAAATAACGTTCTAAAATTTATATACTTTCATTAAAGTGGTTATTTACGGTTCGCAGAAAAAATCAAGAGTTTTATTTATAATAAATTTTATTTTTTTGTAGTAAATTATTTTTGACAAAAAATATTAGCAAAAAAAAATCCTTGTTAAACCCAAATTACGCATTAGGTAATATTTATACTCATATTTCCCAAAATACGCTCTAATAGCGAATGTTCGATACTTTAGAGTAGATAATGTCTTTTGTGTTTTTTCTTGTAGTACGAATTAAATTATTCTTTTAAGAAATTTTCCAGTGATAGATTGATCGCAATTTATAATGTCTTCTGGTAATCCTTGAAAAATTAGTTTGCCTCCGTTTTTTCCTCCTTCTGGCCCTATATCAATTATCCAATCAGCATATTTAATAATGTCAAGGTTATGTTCGATTATCACAACTGTATTATTGTTGTCAACCAGAGATTTAACAATTTTATAAAAATTATCAATATCAGACAAATGAAGTCCAGTAGTAGGTTCGTCCATAATGTAAATATTGCCTTCTTTTTTTAATTCTGTAGCAATTTTCAAACGTTGTGATTCACCTCCAGATAAGGTACTCAGTGATTGTCCCAGTTTTAAATAACCTAACCCGACATCTTGTAAAAGCTGTAAATGTTTTCTTATTTTTAATGATTTGAAGAAATCGTGAGCTTGGAAGACAGTCATGTCTAAAACATCGGCAATGTTTTTATTATCAAGTTTTAATTCCAATACATTGGAATGATATCGTTTTCCATCACATTCATCGCATACTGTTTTTACAGAATCCATAAAATGCAGTTCAAAAGTTAAAACGCCTTGACCGTTACATTTTGTACAAGCTCCTTTAGAGTTAAAACTAAATAAAGAAGCATCTGAATTGGTTGTGTATGCAAATTCCTTTCGTATCAAATCAAAAACACCAATGAATGTTGCGGCATTGGCACGAGATGATTTTCCTATAGGCGCCTGATCAACAACAATAGCTTCGGGATGTTGTTTTGCAAAGCATTCATGAATAAGGCTACTTTTACCACTTCCAGCAACTCCTGTAACACAAGTTAAGACACCTTTCGGAATTTTTACTGATACGATTTTAAGGTTGTTAGCTGTGGCATTATTTATTTCGTAAAATGAAGTTGCAGTTTTTCTTTTATAACTATGTTTTTCTTTTTTCAAAAGATATTGTCCCGTAAGGCTTTCGGTTTTAGTCAAACCATTGGGTTCGCCATTATATACTACTTTTCCCCCATCTTTACCTGCTTGTGGTCCCAAATCTACAATCCATTCAGCAGTACGAATTATATCAGGATCATGTTCAACTACAAATACAGAATTGCCTTTTTCTTTTAACCTAGAAAGTATCTTTAGTAGATTCTCGGTGTCACGTGGATGCAAACCAATTGATGGTTCATCAAGTACATACAGCATATCCACCAAATTGCAGTCCATTTGTTTTGCCATTTTTACCCGTTGTGATTCTCCACCCGAAAGTGTTCCAACGACACGGTCTAACGATAAATAACCAACACCAATCTCTATAAGTTGATTAAGCAATAATTGAACTTTTTGCAATATTGGCTTGGATATTCTGTCATTTATTTCCGATAAAAATGGGAGCACATCAACAAGTTCCATATTACACACCTCATCAATAGACAATCCGTTTATCATGACGCTTCTTGCCCGTTCATTCAGTCGTGTACCTCCGCACTCCGTACACGGTTCATATTTAAAATACTTTGTGTATGCATTTTTTTCATCATCTTCTGTTTCATCGTCTGCACGTGTGATTATAGCTTTTTCTAGTTTACGGGCAATGCCTTCAAAATTGCGATTGTATGATAGTTTTTCCTTTGAATTTTTAATTAGAAAAGGTTCGGAATACAGCAATAGATTTAATTCGTCTTCTGAAAAATCTTTCAAAGATTTTTCAGAAGATACGACACTCAAACTTACTAGTTCTTTCCAAAGAAACCCTCCAACTTTATAGTGCGGATGTGTTATTGCTCCTTCGCTAATAGATTTTTCTTTGTCCAAAAACAAGTTGAGATCAATTTTTATTTGTTTTCCTAATCCATTGCAATGCGGACACATACCCTCTGGGTGGTTGAATGAAAAATAAAACGAAGGACCAATAAATGGTTTGCCAATACGGGAAAAAAGCAAGCGCAAATAGGTATTTATTTCGGTAGCCGTACCAACAGTGCTTCTTAGGTTATTGCCCATTCGTTTCTGGTCAATAACAATTGCTGTTGACAAATTAAGGATATCATCAACATCAGGGCGAGATAATTTTGGCATGCGTGTGCGAGAAAAAGTCGAGAATGTCTCAATCAATTGCCGCTGTGCTTCAGTGTAAATGGTGTCAAAAAGCAGTGATGATTTTCCAGAACCAGATACACCAGTAAACACTACTAATTTATGTTTTGGTATTTCAATATTAATATTTTTAAGATTATTAGTATGAGCGTTCTTTATAATAATTTTGTCTCTATCCATAAATTAAACCTTTATTTTTTAGAATTTTTCAATGCAAAAATTAGTGAAATAATTGAAGTTACTGTAAACATCATCAATCCTATATAAAAAAACTTACCGAAGAATGTAGCTGTCATAAAATATTTCTGTTAAACCCAGATTACGCGTTAGGTAATTTTAGACTCATATCTAAAGGATAATCCCATAAACCTACAAACCATTTTCTTCTTTTTTTAGTAAGAGCTAT
>Ga0209319_1002227_pt1 | contig 12810 bp, 12 predicted proteins | sample RifGroE2_FD_184000 | JGI IMG/M metagenome (GOLD analysis project Ga0209319, IMG submission 184000) | Groundwater microbial communities from Rifle, Colorado - Groundwater E2 (SPAdes) (version 2) | ecosystem: Environmental > Aquatic > Deep subsurface > Groundwater | place: Rifle, Colorado, United...
GTAATTCCAAACCAACATAAGATTTGCCGGGAATGACCTCAACAACACGCACGCTAATTACAGAAAGCGAGCGCGCCAAATCTTTTGCCAAGGTGGTGATTTTACTAACCTTGGTACCTGCCGCAAGTTGCAACTCAAAACGCGTTACCACAGGACCTGGATAAACAGCTACTACTTGCGCATCAATGCCAAAATCATTTAAACGTAATTCAACTTCACGCGAGACACGTTCTAACTGTTCCTTAGTGTATACGGGTGCAGTTGATTTTTCTGATAGATCCAGCAAAGATAATGAAGGGATTGTATTATCGGATGAGCGTGAAATGGGTATATTTAGTGGTGCGTCCTTGGTTATAGATGTTGTTGAACGGGATTTTTTAGGTCTGGATTCTTTTACAGTTATTCCCTCTTCTGCTTCTTCAACAATCCTGTGCAATATCTTTGAGACTTGAGTAGCATTTTTATCCTGTGAAGAACGCAAGAACCCCAACGTTAGTAAGTTTTTTAAAAATATCCCCCAAGAAACGGTTAATATTTGCTCACCCAGAAAATCACTTAAATGTATCAGAAAAACTCCTAGTTTTTCGGCAACACGCAACCAGGAAATGCTGGTAAACATAGTGACACTGCCAAGAAATACGGCTAAAAGCAATAAATTAGTTCCCAAGTAATCAAAAACGTGCACCAAACTACCGCCTAATATATGCCCTATAACTCCACCATTGCCAAGTGGCAAATGCGGTCTTGTAAAATTGAGTGTTAACAAACTGCTGGCACTAAATAGCGCTAAAACTAAACTTACTCCACGCAGTAACAAACTTGATCGGTCATCAATTTTATTTGGCTGGCGTAATTTTTGACAGGGTAACCACGCCATGTATATCAGCAACATGGGTAATAGATAAGCCACATAGCCAAATCCGCTTAAAAACACATCGGCAAACCATGCACCGGCATAGCCACCCAAATTATGTATTTTGCGGGGCAATGCAATATGAGACCACGCAGAATCGCTTGCATGATAGCTAACCAATGATAACAATAAAAAAAGCGCACCTGCACCAGCAAAAATAAAAATCGTTTCTGCTACTTTAAGTTTAAACTTGGCAGCTGATTCAGCAGCTTTAATGTTTTTTTTATATTCAGTTTCGCGCAACATTTTGACTATTTTAATACGAAAAATTTTAATAAAAATTTATATTGTCATATGATAGTTTACAAGTAATTTTACAGGAAGTGAAATTACACGTTAACAGGAAGTTGAAAACCCTAAAAAAGCAACTTACTTTAAAATATTCCCAAGATATGTAAACTAAATTGCTATATAAATCAATTTGTTATTTTTTTTAAAACTTGAAAATTACGGTGAAAATTTCCCGCCCACCCACCCCAAAAATACCGCACTCAATTTAATTATGCAATACCGTAAAAAAGACGGTATTGTTTAGTTTGATTTAGTGTTCTAAACTGGGCTGGTGGGCGGGTATAATTTTTAAATATTAAATATACAGTTATGCTGAAAAAACTAATTTATCTACTGTTGTGTTTGATTGGCTTATTGATGCTATTGGTTAGTTGCTTTCTTGCGCTGAATACTGAGGCTGGCTCACGTTTTACCTTGCAATTTATTAGCAAAATATCTAAAGGGGCATTTCAATACGAAAGCAGTAAAGGGAATTTAACGCACTTAAATTTACAAAACGTACGTTATCAAAATAAATATATGATTTGTAATTTAGAACAATTACAAATTGATTGGCAACCTATTGATTTTCTATCCAAATACAAATTACATATTTCTTCTTTACAAATCAAAAATAGTAAAATTTACATCCTCGCGAGGAAAAACATTCCCCAAGAAAATCATTTTACTTTCAATACCTTACAACAACCATGGTATGAAAAATTACCTCTACCTATTCAAGTCGATGATTTAGAAATTGTAAATAGCAAATTACAGATACCACAAATATCTGAGTCGACAACAATTGACCAAATTACATTAAAAATTGACACCAACTACTCAAACGCGGTTACAATTCAGGGGAAATTCAAAGCTGTTTTTGGATCAGGTTCTATAGAAGGACAAATCAGCCCAGATTACCACTTGCTTTGGCGGGTGGATCTTACTGATTTAAAGCGCATTTTGCCTAATGCACACGGCGATCTTCATGCACAAGGATTAGTTCAAGGGGGGATAACTTCCCCGCAAATAGCAACGCAATTGAATGCCAATCAATTATATTATGCAAATTACAAATTAGAAAAGTTAGCTGTTAACTTTAATATAAATCCAAAAATAATTCGTGAATCGTATCTCACCTTTCTAGCGCAAAAAATAGCTATTGGGGCTTACTCAATCGATAAAATCGCTATTAGAAGCGAGTGGCAAAAAACTGTACCTGAATCCGATCTTCTGAAAATAACCTTTGCTCCAAGTAACGTCACCCTGCCCTTTACAGATCAGTTACAAATTCTAGCTACCCAAGAAAGTGACATACAAATTGCATTCCATAAGGACAATATAAAAATCCAAGGGACTCTTAATTTCGAAAAACAAAATCCACTCTTGGCAACTTTTACGATTCCAAGACAAAAAAATGCTTCTCTAATACAAAAAAATCAAAATATTCAAGGTAATTTGAAATGGAATAGTACCAATTTATCATTCTTGTCTTTGTTATCGCCAGCATTAAAAAATACTCAAGGTGTCTTAAACCTTAGTTACGTATTTTCTGGCACTATGCAGAAACCACTGACAAATGGTAACGTAAATTTAACTAATTTCAGTTGTGATATACCTGATTTGAAACTGCATTTTTTTAATAGTTCATTCAAAGCTGTTAGCGATCATAATAACATTGATTACAATGCTACGTTGCAATCTGGACCTGGTTATCTGAAAATTACCGGTAAAACTATTCTTAATGATAATGATTATGCGACAAAACTGGATGTTTCTGGGAAAAATTTTCTGATAAGCAATCTTGGTGTTGCCACAATAATTGCCAGTCCACAATTACAGATCAAATCAATCCCCCAAGGATTTAAAATTACTGGAACAGTTTTCACACCGAAAGCGCTGATTCAACCTGCGAATTATAATGAAACCATCACGCTACCCCAAGAAACTCAAATCCAATCTACACAAAGTTCACAGGAACAAGCCCCTTTACAATTGGCATTTTACTCGCAGTTACAACTGATTCTTGGTGATGATGTTAAGCTGGATGCGTCAGGTTTAAGCGGCAATCTTACTGGTTCTTTACAGTTGAACGATACTCCGAGTGCAACAACTGTAACTGGTGATCTTGATATCAAAAATGGTATTTATAAACTATATGGTCAGAACCTTAGAGTAAGCAGCGGCAAACTAATTTATCTGAATAATCCATTCAATCAGCCTACTATCAATATAACTGCATTACGTAATTTTCAAACAGCTAATACTGCAGATTCCTGGCAAGCAAACAGTGAGACACCTTCTGATTTGATTGTTGGGATACGTATGCAAGGCAGATTAGATAATCTTAAAACGAGCTTATTTTCTTATCCTAGCACTCTTACCGATGCGGATATATTATCCTATTTGGTCATTGGCGAATCGACAAACCAGGCAAGTAGCCCCAAACTTTCACTTCTTTTTAAAGCCGCTAATGTATTAAACTTACCTGGTAGTTCGCAATTTGGTCAAATTACCAGTCAGATTCAACGAAAACTTGGGTTAAGTAAATTGGGGCTGGAAGAGCAAACCACAATGGATACTCATACTTCTAGCGATGACAGAGCCCCAATAAATTTACTTCCTAATACAACCACTAGCAGCAGTGGAAATGTGGCGACCAGCACTGCATTGGTGTTGGGCAAATATTTAGCGCCCAAATTATATCTAGGTTATAGCTTTAGAATCATCAATCAGGTGAATGTTTTTAATATCAACTATATCTTAAGCAAATTCTGGATTATTCAGAGTGAAGCCAGTACGTTGGGTAGTGGTGTGGATTTGTTGTTTAGGTTCGAGAAATAATGAAGGAATTTAAATTTCTGTTAAATTATCTTCCACCCTTCCTTATGTGCCATATAGCGCAAAAAATAATCTGGTTTAACGACTATCGGTTGCCCAACAGCATGCAACAAAATACTATCGTTAAACGAATCGCCATAAGCTACACAGTCTTTAATATCAACTTGATATTGAGCGCAAACTTTTTCGGCTATAGCTAATTTTTCATCCCGAAAAGGATGCTGGGTTGGTGTGGCGGCAGTAAAATAACCATCCTTTATAGCGCACTTAGTTCCATAAAATGCATCAAAACCGAGATGCTTCGCAAAAATTTTGGCGATAAATTCATGTGATCCTGTGAGCAAGATTGTTATATCTCCTGCTTTTTGGTGGACAAGAAGGCGGTCTTGTAAATCAGGGCGAATACGTTTTAAAAGCTCATCGTAAACAATCTTTGTGGCAAATGCGTTTATTTCTGCGACCGATAAACCAGAAAGATAAGCTTTATCTTTAATGAAAACGTATTGTTTGTAGGTGAAGAACCAGCGCAAAATAAATAACGCCGCATGCCAGTATTGTGTAATGGATAGTTTGCCTTCGGTAATCAGATGCTTAAGGAAAGTTTTTTCAGTACTTGGCGAATTGATTAATGTACCGTCTAGATCAAAAAAAATTATCCTCATTATATAACCTTTATACTTTGACTTATAGCTTTTTTATTTAGGCAACTTGAATTGTTGCAACAAAATTGTCTCCAGAATTACTGGAATTCCGCGTATTAGGCAAATGGCAAGCGTAGAATAAATTAAAATATAACTAACCATGCTAATCAAGGGAAGATTAGCAGAATAAACATTTGACCACAATACCGATGCGGGTAATAAAAACAGCAACCAAGCGAAAGAAATGAGTTTAAACATTCCATATAAAAAACGCATCGATCGGCTGGAAACACAAAAACGCCCCAAAACCGTACGCATAATACTGAAAGGTTCCAACCCAAGATCGCTATACTTCTTGCGTAGAGCATCAACTAAAACTCCACGAACTACGAAAATAATAGGGATCCAAATCGAAACAAAATTACTTTTTAATAGTACCACCCAAAGCGAAATTTCAATAATACGATCGGTAGCGATATCAAATACCGCACCAAATAAAGATGTCTCCTGTCTCGCTCGAGCAATCATACCGTCGGCAACATCTAAAAGCATCACAACTATGCTTAGTGGTGCAGTGAGAAGCTGCCAAGTTGGAGAAGCATATTGAACTAATGCTATAACCAAAAACAGTAACAAAAGTCGCAATAAAGTGATAAAATTAGCCATACAAAATATTTTTTGCAATTTTAAAATTCCCCATAAAGGACAAAAGTTACACAGTTGCTATTTCTTGGGAAATATATAGTTTAAATATTAAGATATTTTAAAAAATTGACCTGTGATAAGCCTTTTGACAACCTTAAACATTTAATTATACAAGGCGTTTTATTTTTACACAATTTTACAATTTTCGTATAGAATATAACACATAATTAGAACATAACTATTGGAATATCAATTTCGGAGGTAAGAGAAAATGTCTGCAGAAATAGAACAGCTAATTGAAGCTATAATCGATAGTGATTTTGATAGTATACGAACGCTTTTACAAAGAGGTGTGGATCCAAATGGATACTTGGATGATGCGAAACTACGACCGCTGCATTTTGCTGCCCAATATAACGCTCTTGAGGCAGCTAAATTATTGATTACAGCAGGGGCAGACATATCAGCTTGCACAGAACCAGACCGCGAAACACCCCTTGCAGTTGCTAAATTATATAACCACAAGAAATTTGTCGATCTTTTGGTTAGATACGTCAAAAAACCCCATGAATTACCAAACTAGGCATTTGAAATAACAAACTGCTGTTTGTTATTCTATTATGTCTTATGTGCAGCATTACTTATTGATTTTAAAAGTAATTTAATTTATATGGATGCGGAATTTCCTCAATGACTTTCAGTTCAAATTCCACGACAGCGGTGCAAAAAAAACAACCAATGGGAATTGAGGTTTGGTTGCATCATATCACACAAAATCGCTCCATTAGAAAACAGCAACTGCTAAAGCAGGCGTTGATTTTAGCCCAACTTGTTGGCGAGGAACAGCCTACTCTTACCGGTGAATCCTGTTTGGCTCAAGGCTTAGCTATAGGTGATATCTTAAATGATCTTCATCTCGACGAAGAAGCGATTGCGGCAGGAATTCTTTATAGCTGTGCGCTATATGCTGATTTAAAAGCCGAAGACATAACCGAACATGTCAGTAGCAGGGTAAGCAAGCTAATTCAAGATGCTAAGCAAATGGCAAGTATTAGTGATCTTTATCAGGCTATTTACAGTGGAGAACAACAGAAACATAATACGGATAATATTCGTAAAATGTTGCTCGCTATGGTCGATGATATTCGTGTCGTCTTGATTAAACTTGCCGAACGTTTGCATATTTTGCGTTGTGCCGATTCACTTAGCAACCAAGCGCAACAGCAAATCGCCAAAGAAACTATGGCAATTTATGCTCCTCTTGCCAATCGTCTTGGAATCACTCCCGTTAAACTAGAAATGGAAGATTTGGCTTTTAATTATCTTGAGACTAAACAATATCAAAAAATTGCTCACTATTTAAAAGAAAATCGAAGCGAACGTGAACAATATATCCAAGAAATTATTCAGGAGGTTAGTGGCTTACTTAAAAATGCCAATATTGTTAATTTCAAAATCACAGGTCGTGCTAAACATATTTACAGCATTTATCGTAAGATGCAGCGCAAACATGTTGATGTTAATGAAATTTATGACGTTAGTGCCATTCGTGTTTTAGTCGATACAGTAGAAGATTGTTATGCGGTTTTGGGGTTGGTGCACAGTCATTGGCAACCAATAGCGAAGGAATTTGACGATTATATAGCTACACCAAAACCTAATGGTTATCGTTCTATTCATACCGCCATCAAATGTCCCAAAGGGAAAAATTTGGAAATTCAGATTCGTACCTATGATATGCATCAGGCGGCTGAACTTGGTATTGCTGCGCATTGGGTTTACAAAGAAGGCGCACCACAAAAATCCAAATATGAAGCCAAAATTGCTTGGTTACGTCAGGTTATGGATTGGCAAAAAGAAATCATTGCTGATGAAAGCGATTTAAATGAAATCCGACAGATTTTTAATGATAGAATCTATGTTTTTACTCCTGCAGGAGATGTTGTTGACCTAGCTCAAGGAGCCACACCGCTTGATTTCGCCTATCATGTTCATAGCGACCTTGGGCATAGTTGCCGTGGAGCTAAAATTAACGGTAATATCGTTCCGCTTACTTATCAGATGAAAACTGGCGAACACGTTGAAATCATTAAAGGTAAAGTCCCAACACCTAGACGTGATTGGTTGAATCCAAGTTTAGGATTTTTAAAAAGTTCGCGTGCCAAAGCCAAAGTTTTGCATTGGTTTAAAGAACAGGACTACGAAAATAATGTTATTCATGGACGTGATTTAATAGAAGCAGAAATGCGACGCTTAAATTGCAAAGGTATTGATTTTAATGACTTGAATAATAAATTGCAGTTTTCCACCATGAACGATATGTTGGCGGCATTAGGTGCTGGTGATATAAAAATAGGTACTGTAATCAATGCGTTACAGAACATTATCAAAGAAAACGAGGAAAAAAACCTAGAGCTAAACCCACCTATCCAGAAAAGCAAAATTCACAGACCTTCTTCGCGCGCCAATGACGTACAGATTCAAGGCGTTGACAATTTACTGACCAACATTGCTCAATGTTGCAGACCTGTTCCCGGTGAACCAATTACAGGCTATATCACGCAGGGCCGTGGTGTTTCGATTCATCGAGCCACCTGTCACAATATTTTGTACGCTACGCAAAACAAACCGGAGAAAATATTAAACGCAGTCTGGGGAACTGACATTGCCAATAAATATCCAGTCAATATTACTGTTACAGCTTATGCTCGAACTGGTTTAGCACGAGATATAACTAACGTAATCGCCAAAGAAAATTTAATGTTGAGCGGCTTAAACTTAATTAATGACAAACAAGAAAATATTGTCCATTTTCATTTAACAATAGAAATTCCCGGGTTTGCGCCTTTAGAAAGGATTGTGGCAAAAATTGGCAAGATTCAGAATGTTGTTGAGGTGAGAAAATTGACAAATTAATTTCATGGTTATAATTTTTCTAACATACGCGCAGCGTCTTTGGCAGAAATTTTGCCTTTCTCCAAGAGCAGCAAAATTTTCTCTTTCGATCCTTTGCATTGAATTTCCAGATTTTCGATAGTTTCAATCAATGTATTGAGTCGATTCCTTAAAGTTGGATAGGAAATGTTTTGTTTCTTCGCCATGTTCTTTAAACTGCCTGAACATTTAACAAAATCAAAAATAAATTGCAAATCATCTTCTGCTAATTTTAACAAAGGAGAAATTGTAAAATTTCCCTCAAAAGTTGTATTGCAATCAGCGCATTCAATTTTTGCAACGTGTAGTTTTACACTATCACAAGCAGGACATTGCGTAATAATTTTTCCCATGATGTTCGTTTCTTGAAACTAAGGTTTAATCGAGATATTAATTAAGTGTTTATAGGTTATTTTTAAATAAAATCAAGCTTTACTTTAATATTATTTATTTTTTTGCGAAAATTTCGAAAAATGGTTAAGGTAAAGCTTATGCAATATATTCCCCTCAAGCAAGGAATGGTTAACAAACGGTTTAAATCAAACAATAAGGCGACTTGAACGATACATAACAAGTACCTGCTTTTTATAAAAACACCTAAGGGATCAGATTATCAGGACTGTTTCCGCCATTTTCCAGCGCATCATTTTTTGCAACATTTTCCAAGACTGGTGAATTTAAACTTTCAACACGCTTTCTCTCAACCCCTTCACTAACTCGACTTTTAGCCCACACGCCAAATTTGCTAGCTGCTTTGCTGGCTGCGTAATGTACCATTGTGCTAACCGTAGTTGTGGCAATACCAATTGGAGTTAAATTTCCGCTGGCGCTTACTATAAAAGATGCCGCGTGAGCTATGTTTTTAGCTACCGTCACGGGACAACCAGCAGTTTCCAAGACGCCAGCTATTAAGCAGGCTGCGCCTGAGCGGGTTGCTATCATCATAGCCAAGTTCATAGCCAACTTAACATACTCGGTATTCCTTTTGTTTACTAATATCCCTGAAATATGCAATATATCCACAACCGTTACCACAAAACTAGAGTGGCTGGCGCTATTATTCAAAAAAGTTTTAATACGATCTTTGTATGTTTTTTCATCTTGTTTTAGCATAAAATTTCCTTAAATCGCAGTACGGCAAACAATCAAAATAACAATATTGTCAAATAATAAATCTTAATTATTTGATAATAATAAATTAGATTTGAATAATATTCAACTTAATTTTAATATTATTCAAATTAACGTAATCATTATTTAATTGAGCCTTATTATTCGCGCCCCCAGAAAAGCAAAAGCGAGGGGGAAAGCTCATGAAAATCCCCTCCCCCTCAAAGATAACGTATTAATTTCACTTACCGTAAAATTTAGTGAAATAGATTGCATTTATCGCATAAAATCAATAGAATACCGTCCGAAATTCTATTATTACCAACTCTTTGCCTCACTTTTAACAAAAAAAGGAGGCTAATAATCCAAAAGGAGAATCAAAATGGCAGAAAAACTGCGTCATTACGAAATCGTCTTCCTTGTTCACCCCGATCAAAGTGAACAAGTCCCAAACTTCATACAACGCTACGAAGGCATTATAAAAAATGCTGGTGGTGCTATACATCGCCTTGAAGACTGGGGTAAACGTACTTTAGCTTATCCAATTCAGAAACTAACCAAAGCACATTATATTCTTATGAATGTAGAATGTGATGAAAAAACCCTAGAAGAAATAACCACTAATTTTCGTTACCACGATGCTATTTTGCGTAACTTGGTATTGAAATGCGAAAAAGCGCTTACAGAAGTTACACCAATACTCAAAGCGTTGCAAACGGTTGAAGTTGCAGCTGAAGTTAAACCCCCTAAAGGGCAGCACAAAACTTTCGTGCCAACGGAAAATGTTATTCCCGATGTAGTAGAAGAAAACATTGAAGAAGAACTTTCTGTAACTGGTTCTGAAGAATAAAATTATTATTAGGAGAATTTATTATGGCACGTTATGTCTATCGTAAAAAAGTTTCGTATCTTGTAGAAAACAGTCAACAAACTATCGACTATAAAAATCTTCCACTTTTAAAAAGTCATCTTATGGAAAGTGGTCGTGTTATGCCTAGCCGTGTTACGGGAGTATCTGCCCAACAGCAGAGAAAAATCACCAAAGCTATCAAGCTTGCGAGATATTTGGCCCTTTTGCCTTATACCGACAAATACACTAAACAATAACAAGACAATTATTTAAGAGGGCAAGAAAATGCAAGTCATTTTATTAGAAAAAGTTCGTAATCTTGGCGGTATTGGAGAACAAGTTAGCGTTCGAGCTGGTTATGCTAGGAACTACCTCATCCCAAAAGAAAAAGCCGCATTAGTAACTAAGGTAAACTTGGCTCAATTTGAACAGCGTCGTGCAGATCTAGAAAAAGCCTCTGCTGAAAAATTACAACATGCAAAAGAACGCGCCGCACTATTTGCAAACTTAGAAGTCATAATTCCTGTCAAAGTTAGTGAAGAGGGGAAACTTTTTGGTTCAGTTGGCCTACGTGAAATTATGCATGCTTTAGAGAAAATCGGTCATACGGCTAATAGAAACGAAATTAGCCTACCAAATGGCTCAATTCGTCAAATTGGTGAACATGAGGTTACTTTATTGTTACACACAGATGTAACTGCACCGATCAAAATTAAAGTCGTTGCGGAATAAATTTGGATAAATATCGTATCCGTAATTTTTTGCGGATATGATGTTTATATACTTATTAAATTCTATGGAAATATGTTTCCTAACTTTAATATATTGATTTTAAACGTAATTTAGTTTACATATCTTCTTGAATAACATCCTGAAATAATTCATTTTTCTATGGATAACAACCAAATAGACGGTATCAAAATTCCCCCTCATTCTAACGAGGCGGAGCAGGCCGTACTTGGCGGATTAATGCTGGATAACAATGCCTGGGATCGTGTTTCTGATGTTTTGGTGGAAAACGATTTTTATCGTCAAGAAAACCGTCTGATTTTCAAAGTATTATCTGATTTAAGCAGACGCAATCAACCTTTCGATGTTATTACCGTTGCCGATGCTTTAAAAAATTTACGCAAACTCGAAGACGCTGGTGGAGAAATTTACCTTTTTACCTTAGCTAAAAACACCCCTACTGCTGCCAACATTGCTGCATACGCTGAAATTGTTCGTGAACGCTCTGTTTTAAGACAACTAATTTCAGCTGCTGGTGAAATTAGTGCTATGGCTTTTCAACCAGAAAATCGCACCAGTAGAATTCTTTTAGATATTTCGGAAAACATAATTTATCAAATCGGTGAGAAAAGAGGAGGACGCAGTCAAGGACCTGTTGACATCAGCAGTTTGCTGGCTCAAGTTACTGATCGCATTGATACTCTATTTCACTCTGATGAAAATCTCATTGGACTTTCAACTGGTTTCAATGATTTAGATGAAATGACTTCTGGTTTGCAAAAAGGAGACTTGATCATAGTTGCTGGTAGACCTTCAATGGGCAAAACCACTTTCGCAATGAATTTAGCCGAAAGTGCTGTCATTAAATCCAAAAAACCAACTTTGGTTTTTAGTTTGGAAATGCCTGGTGATTCACTTGTAATGCGTATGATGTCTTCTTTAGGACATATTGACCAACATCGAGTACGTACCGGAAAATTACATGACGAAGATTGGCCGCGCCTGACTTCGGCTGTTAGTTTATTATCAGAAGCGCCTTTGTTTGTTGACGATACTCCAGCGATGAGTCCTGCTGAGTTATGTGCAAGAGCAAGACGTCTCGTTAAAAACGTAGGACCACTAGGCTTGATCGTTATCGATTATTTACAACTAATGCAAATCCCGGGATTTAGAGAAAACCGCACCGCAGAAATTACGGAAATATCCCGTTCCTTAAAAATCCTAGCTAAAGAGCTCAATGTTCCTGTTGTAGCGCTATCGCAATTAAATCGCGGCTTGGAACAACGTGCCGACAAAAGACCTCAAATGTCAGATCTTCGTGAATCAGGAGCCATCGAACAGGATGCGGATATCATTTTGTTTATTTACCGTGATGAAGTATATAACGAAAGTAGCCCTGATAAAGGTATCGCAGAAGTTATTATCGCTAAACACCGAAACGGTCCCATAGGTAAAGTACGTCTCACCTTCCTGGGGCAATATACGCGTTTTCAGAATTACGCAGCGACAAGTTACATTTCTTAGCTGTACGTTGCGCAATTCATAACAACATTAAAAAAACAAAATTATCCCGTTTTTGTCTTACTTCTTCTTGCCGGTAATTTTTTGTTTTGGTTTTGATAGAGAAGTCTTATTTGTTACTTTTGTTTCTGCAGATTCGGAAATGGTAAAAACAGGTTTTAGTGCTGGCCAGGCGCTAAAAGGATAAGGTTTGGTTTCTGTGTTATAAGTAAGAAAACGAAAAATTTGTCCAATATAAATACTTAAAGGCTCACCAAATTCCAGTAACATTTGATTGGGATGATTAGTAAAAAGAATAGAAATAAACTGAAAAGCTGTAATAAACAAAACGGTAAATTTTACTAAAATTGCAATAA
>Ga0209319_1002233_pt1 | contig 12761 bp, 13 predicted proteins | sample RifGroE2_FD_184000 | JGI IMG/M metagenome (GOLD analysis project Ga0209319, IMG submission 184000) | Groundwater microbial communities from Rifle, Colorado - Groundwater E2 (SPAdes) (version 2) | ecosystem: Environmental > Aquatic > Deep subsurface > Groundwater | place: Rifle, Colorado, United...
TACATGGTAAGGACAGGGTTAAGGCTAGAGCTGCTGCTCTTGAAATGGCTGAAAAGAATGGATTTGGTAAGGATGAAGCTGAGCGTTTGGCTAATTATCGAAAAGCTTTGGAAGCTATCGGGAACGACAAGGTTGCCAAAGGCACTTTTGACGATAAGGTTAAAGAAAAACATATCAAAGTCGTTATCGATCATGAGGGTGGAACGGATGCTGCTTATGAGAAGCATATCGGAAAGATGACTTCCGAGCAGTTAGCTAAGCAGAAGAATTTCCATGATAATGCAGGAGCTAGAAATTACTTGGAAAGAAATGTCACGGATGAAAGGTATTTGGAGGAGACCGCAAAGAAGATGACTCAAAAAGACAGGGAGGAGTGGAGAAAAATGGGCGCCGGCAGCAATCTTCACAATGCCGTTTCTTAAAACAAAAGCCAATGAATGTTAAGTACCCAAAATGCGTTAAGCCTTTGAATATTCCCGTCTCGGAAAACGAGACGCTGGAGCAGTTTCGGGAAAGGTGGGCGAAAATAGACGCCCTTTCTGAAAAAGAAAAAGACATCCTGTCTTCTGATTTTACGTATGGACTTATTTTGGAACTTTCAAAAACTCTCGGACTTTCCGAAGGGGAGACCGCGGATGTTTCCAGGCTGGTGCGCGCTCTGGTATGTGGCGACATAATGCGCGAACAACTGGATTTGGTTTTGGGAAAAGCTTTCCAAAGATTGGACATCGACGCGATATCAAGAATAAAGGTTGCTATTTCCAAAATCCTCACGCAAAAGACGCAGACCGAGGAGAAAGCGGAAAGGATGGAAAGCGTTCCGATCGCGGCGGCGCTCAAAAAATATGAGAAACTCGGAGAACAGATGATAACATCCGGGCCGATCAAGCTCAGGGTTTTCCCGGAACTGGTGAAGCCTTCGATCAAAAATTGGATCGCCGATTACCATGACAACCTCGGGGCGCAAAAACACGGTTCGATCGAAAGGGGAAACTATCTTTTCCATAGCAACAACGCCAAGAAACTTTCTTCTTTGGAAAGGAGAAGGTTGGCCGAAGTTTTGAAATCCCTCGACGGTGACGGCGAGGTGAACGTCGACCCCGCGCTCCAAAAAATACTTTTCGAAAACAAGACGGAGCAGGACATGCCGGAAAACAGTTCCGCAAGGGAGAAGGTTTCTTCGACGAAGCCCGCTATGGAAAAGAAAGTGGAAAATTATTTCAGTGTGAATTCCGCGCCGAGATCTTCTTTCGGATTTCCATCCGCACCTGCCAAGCCAAGTGCTTCCGAGACAAGAACTCAATCGGCTGTAAACCCGGGATCTGGCGCCGCTCCGCAGTTCCGCCCGTCTTTCGTCGCTCCTTCCAAAAAGCAGGAAGTTCCAGTACAGGAATCTCCGAGAAAAGTTTGGAATCCGGCCGAAGCGGTGAAAAGAAGGATGATGGAGGAAAGCGGAGCCGCTCAGTCCTCACCCGCACCCGTTTCCAATCCGGTACCGGCTCCGCAATCGGTTCCCGTTCCCGGACAAGGCAACAGCATAAGGTTCTCTTCGCCGCAGACCTTTCCGACGGAAAAAAGGAGTGACGAACAAAAGAAATTTTCCGAACATAAGGAATTTTATTCCAATCCCGCTTCCGTCCCGGCGGCCGCGCCGAAGACTTCTGTCGGCAGTGCGCCGAAAATCCAGGTTCCGTCCGCCGCGCCGAAAGCCCCGATAAAAAACGCCCCTAGCGCTCCCGTCCAGGCAAGGCAGGCTTTCCCGCAAAAACCGCACGAAGAAGACGATTTGATGGAGAGGATCAGGGAAATGAAACGCAAACAGCAAGCGGTGCAGCCGTCGGCCAAGCCGGTCTTCAAGATCACTCCGATGGGATTCATAGAGGACAAAGACGGAGGGGATATAAAATATGACGACGGCGACGTGAAATCCGGACCGAAGGTTTCGGGAAATACCGTCGACCTCAGAAAATAGAACCATGATCCACATAATAGAGACGGCGCAGGCGGGAATCATTTCCGACGCTCCCAGAGTTTCGACCATCCTGGCAAGTATCTTGAATTTTCTGTTGTCCATCGTCGGAGTTCTTGCTATAATAGCGTTAGTGATCAGCGGAATAATGTACGTGACTTCCGCGGGAGACGAGAGGCGGATGACGGTCGCGAAAAAATCGGCGGTATATTCCGTCGTCGGGATCGCGGTGGCGCTCGGCGCTCTCGTGATAGTTAAAAACATCAGCTCGATAATCGGAGGTTGAATATAAAAATAAAAATTAAACTAGGAGGAGGTGTGATATGAATAAATTCAGAAGAATAGGTTACGGTGCCGTTTCCCTTATGTCCTTGGCTCCTGCGCTGGTTTCAGCACAGATCGACGCCAGGCTCGGAGGAACGGGTCTTCCGCAGGGAAGTATTTTGGATATCATGACGTCCCTCATGAACTGGCTGCTCATCGTAGTCGGAATCCTGGGAGTCATCGGTTTCATCATCGCTGGTATCCTTTACCTCACGGCTGCCGGAGACGAAGGCCAGATAGGAAAGGCCAAGACCGCCATGATATATTCCATCGTCGGAGTAGTGGTGGCCCTCTTGGGTCTCATCATCATCAGGGCCGTACAGGCTTTGCTCGGAGGAAACAGCACATCGTTCTAGTTAGTTTCGCGAAACTATCAGGAAGGGCGTCCCGATTCGTCGGGACGCTTTTTTGTTTGGAAACATTTGTGGTATAATGGAAAAAACATTAAGCCTTTCTTCGATGAAAAATAAAATAAGAAAAATCTTCTACCATTCGCTAGCATTTTCATTTCTACCCTTGATGGCGTCGGCCCAGGTCTTCGTCGGGAGCGGCAATCCGATCGTCGACAACGCGGCGGGATATGGCCTCCCGCAGGGAAGCATCCTGGGGATTTTGAGCACGTTTCTCACCTGGATCATGGCGGTGTTCGGAATTCTGGGAGTACTCGGCTTCATCATTTCGGGAATCCTCTATCTGACGGCCGCCGGTGACACCGGACAGATAGACAAGGCCAAGACAGCCATGGTCAATTCTATCATTGGAATCGTCGTGGGACTTTCGGGGTTCATCGTCATCCAAGCCGCCCAAAGATGGCTGACCGGTTATAATAGGAATTTCTAAAACAAATATGGAAATAAAAAAAGTTTTTTTCGGAATAATCTTCGGGGTGGTCGTTTCGATCGCGGCCGGTACCGTCCAGGCGCAGACCTCCCCGTCCAACCCGTGCGGTTGTTTCGACACGAATCCCACATCTTATTGCATGACACAATGCCAGGCTCCGACGACCGTCGACACTTTGCCCCAGTTGGAAGGTAATCAGACCGGCGGACAGATGCCGATCCAGGATCCTTCGCTGGCTCCGACGAACGGCGGATCTTTGCCGGCAGGAGGCGGCGCCGGTTGTGAGGGTGATTTTGAAAATATAGGCGGGGTGTGCTTCCCGGTGGTGGAAGGCCTTTCGACGGCCCCCATATACGACATCATCAGCGGTTTCCTTATCTGGGTCATGGCCATTTTTGGCATCTTGAGTATCATGGCTTTCGTGATTTCCGGCATCCAATACGTCACTTCGGCCGGGGACGAGAGTCAGATCGACACGGCCAAGAGGAACATGAAATGGTCCAGTGTCGGAGTCTTGGTGGGGCTTTCCGGTTTCATCATCATCCAGGCCATTTCCAGGGCCCTGACGGGGGCTTTCCCCTACTTCTAGGGGATCAGCGCCCATGATTGACACGGGCCACTTTGTTTGATATAATGGGCTTAGGATAGCATTAGGAACGGTTCGCTGGAAGGCGGACTTTTTTCTTTAAATGGCTGTACTAAGTATGTCGGCAAACGGCATCGTCGGTATTTTAAGCGGGATTATAATTAGCGGTTTAACTATTAGCAATACAAACCAAATGGCAAGAAAAAAAGTGCAGCAGGAGGAAAGCGAATCGCTGAGCGGCAGGCTCGGTGAATTCGGCAGCGCGATAATGCAGATCGCCGATGAAAAAGGGATCGCCAAAGAAAAAGTGATCGAGATCATCGAAGCCGCTTTGGCCGCGGCCTACAAGAAGGACTACGGCAAAAGGGGCCAGAAGATCAGGGCCGAGTTCGATGTCGTTACCGGCGGAACCAAATTCTATTTGGTGAAAGACGTCGTCGATGAGACCGTCAGGGAGTTTTTGAGCGAGGACGAGTTGGCCGCCGAAGCTGAAGCCGAGGTCGAGCCCGCCAAAGGGGGACACAGGGATGACAGGGAGGAACTGATGGAAGAGGATGGCGAAGACAAATTGCCTAGGTATAATCCCGAGAGGGACATAACCGTCGAAGACGCCAAGAAACTTAAAAAAGGCGCCAAGATCGGAGATATCATCGAGATGGAACTGGAGTCCAAGGATGATTACGGACGTGTCGCGGCCCAAACGGCCAAGCAGGTCATCATCCAAAGGATCAGGGAGGCCGAAAGGGAATCGATGTTCAGCGAATATAAGGAGAAGGAAGGCGAAGTGGTCAGCGGAACGGTCCAGAGAGTGGAAGGCAGGAACGTGTATGTCGATCTCGGAAAATCCGTCGGCGTCCTTTTTCCGTCCGAACAGGTCAGGGGCGAATCATACAGAATAGGCCAGAGGATCAAGGTTTATCTTTCGAAAGTGGAATCAGATCCTAAGGGACCTGGGATGACTCTTAGCCGCACCCATGGCGAGATGGTCAGGAAACTTTTCGAATTGGAAGTTCCGGAAATATTCGCAGGCACCGTGGAAATCAAATCCATAGCCCGCGAAGCGGGATCCAGAAGCAAGATAGCAGTTTCTTCGAACGAGGAAGGAATCGACCCTATCGGTTCGTGCGTCGGCCAGAAAGGGACCAGGGTCCAGGCCGTCATCGACGAATTGGGAGGAGAGAAAATAGATATCATCGAATGGAACGAGAAGCCTGAGAAATTCATCGCTTCCGCCATCAGTCCTGCCAAAGTCCTTGCCGTCGAGACGAACGAGGAGAACAAGCAGGCGATCGTGAAGGTTCCCGAGGACCAACTTTCGTTGGCTATCGGAAAACAGGGACAGAACGTGCGCTTGGCCGCCAAGTTGACAGGTTGGAGGATAGACGTCGTCGGCGAAGCGAAGATTGAAGCCGAGGAAGAGGCTAAAGAGTCTTCAGAGGAAGAAGCCGCCGAATAATACCGCACATGAATTTTGAATTATGAATTTCGAATTTTGAATCAAACACGAATGAGTGAATGTTTTAAAATTAAAAAAATAAAAATTCATTCAAAATTTAAAATTGGAAATTAAAAATTAGTTAAGCTTTTTTAATCAATTGGTAATAATTTAGCCTATAAGCTGTTAGCTATAAGCTAAAAACTAACGAATATGAATTTGTGGCATGAAATCTCAGCGGGGGAGAACATCCCGGAACTCGTGAACGTCATCATCGAAATTCCCAAAGGATCGAAGAATAAATATGAGATCGACAAGCATACCGGACTCATCAAGCTCGACCGCGCGATGAAGACTTCGCAGGACTATCCTTTCGATTACGGATTCGTTCCGCAGACGCTCTGGGAGGATAACGACGCCTTGGACGTGGTCGTGCTTTCGACCTATCCGTTGGCCCCTGGAATCCTGGTGGAAGCCAGGCCGGTGGGGATCATGAAGATGATCGACGGAGGAGAAGGCGATGACAAGTTGATCGCGGTTCCCGACAGCGATCCGAGATGGGACAACGTCAAAGACCTCAAGGATATAAACCCTTATACCCTCAAGGAAATCAAGCACTTCTTTGAGACATACAAGACGATCGAGGGCAAAGTCGTCGAGATAAAAGGTTTCCAGGGGAAAGACAAGGCCGAGGCCGCCGTCAAAAAAGGCATGAAGCTTTATGAGAAGGAGTATCCGAAAAAATAACAGCGGGACCGCCGCCCAGGAGGTCGCGGATACGAGGATAATTTAACCAAGTAAGGATGAAAATATCATGGCAAACGCAGAGATAAAAAAACTTCCCAAATCCGAGGTGGAAATGAAGATAACTGTAGGTTGGGAAGAATGGAAAAAGTATATAGATGAAGCGGTGGCGGAAATTTCCAAGGAAATGAAAATCCCCGGATTCCGCTCGGGAAAAGCCCCTAGGGACATCGTGGAAAAGAAAGTCGGATCCAACATGATTTTGGAGGAGGCCGCGCAAAAAGCCATCCAGGCCACCTACCCCCAGATTCTTGAAAAGGTGGAGGCTATCGGACAGCCCAAGGCTGAGATTTTGAAAATAGCCGAAGGGAACGATTTCGAATATAAGATCGTGACGGCCGTCGTGCCAGAGGCCGAGCTTAAGGATTGGCAGGACAAGATCAAGAAGGTCAACAAAGAATATAGGGACAAGAAAGCCGAAGTCAAAGACGAGGACGTTGAGAAAGAGCTTTCCCAACTCGCGCAGAGCAGAGTCCAGTTGGTCGCCGTCGAGAGGGAAGCCAAAGACGGAGACAGCGTGCTGATCGATTTCCAAGTGAAAAGGCAGGGAGTGCCGATCGAGGGAGGAACGAGCAAGAACCATCCCCTGGTTCTGGGCAAAGGGGTTTTCATCCCTGGATTCGAGGAGAACGTGATCGGAATGAAAGCCGGAGAAGAGAAAGAATTCGAGTTGAAATTCCCTGAGGAATATCATGAGAAGAGCCTGGCTGGAAACCCGGCGACTTTTTCCGTCAAACTTAACGCCGTGCAGGAGAGGAAGACTCCTGAGGTCAACGACGCTTTCGCCAAGTCCCTTGGAAAATTCGAGACGTTGGAGGAGCTCAAGAAGAACATGGGGGAAGGTCTTTTGAAGGAAAAAGCGGAGCAGCTCAAAGAGAAGAAAAGGGCTGAATATATCGAGAAGCTCGTGGAGTCCACCAAGGCAGAATTGCCGGAAGTCCTCGTGCACGAAGAGCTCCACAGGATGATCGGGGAATTCGAGATGCAGCTTTCCGGAATGGGAATCACTTTCGACAAATATCTCGAGCAGATAAAGAAATCACAGGACGACGTCGAGAAGGAATGGCAGCCGCAGGCAGAGAAGAGGATTCTGGCCGCGTTGGCTTTGGAAAAGGTGGCCAAGGAAAAGGAGATCGAGGTTCCTGCCGAAAAGATCGAGGCGGAAATCAACAGGACCATGGCCCAATATAAGAATGTTAAGGATGTCGAGAAAAATATCGATTTGGCGAAGTTGTATAATTACGTGAAGGGCAATCTGCAGAACGAGGAAGTGCTTGAAATGATGGAAAAAATGGAAAAATAACTAGAATTTTTTGAAAATTTTATGGAGAATAAAATTTACAGCCAGTATTTGATCCCTACCGTCATCGAAAAAACCAACTACGGCGAGAGGGCCTATGACATCTATTCCAGGCTTCTCAAGGATAGGATAATATTTCTGGGAACAGCGATAGACGACGGGGTCGCCAACGCGATCATCGCCCAGTTGCTTTTTTTGGAACAGCAAAATTCCAAGGATGACATCAAGATCTATATCAATTCCCCCGGGGGCGTCGTTTCGAGCGCTTTGGCCATCTATGACACCATCCAATACGTGAAGCCGGACGTGCAGACCATCTGTGTCGGGCTGGCGGCTTCAGGGGCCGCGTTACTGCTTTCCGCGGGAACGAAAGGTAAGAGGATGATCCTTCCGAACGGAGAGGTGATGATACACCAGGTCTTGGGAGGAGCCCAGGGGCAAGCTTCCGACGTGGATATCCATGCCAGGCACATCCTGAAGATGAAAAAGAACCTCAATGAGATATTGGCCAAGCACACTGGACAGAAGTTGGCCAAGATCGAGAAGGACACCGATCGCGACTATTTCATGTCCGCCAACGAGGCCGTGAAGTACGGCATCGTCGACAGGGTGATAGCGAAATAGTTCCACTTCACATTTGCATAAACAAAAAACTCAGCCGCGAGGCTGAGTTTTTCCGTATTTCTTCAAAGATGAAGACTGGCGGACTAATCGTTTTTCAACAGGGGCAGCAGGCTTTCCCCGTTCATTTCCGGTGACTTTTCCAGTCCGAGGATGGAAAGTATCGTCGGGGCTATGTCGCTCAGCAACCCTCCGACTTCGCTCTGCTGGCGGACGATTTCGTCGGCATTTTTTTCCTTGTGGTTGTCCGGCGTGACATACCAGAGCGGAACCGGATTGGTGGAATGTTCGGTGTCTATCTGTCCGGTGTTGAAATTCTTTATTTCTTCGACATTTCCGTGGTCGGCCGTGATGAGCAAACACCCTCCGGCTTTGAGCACGGCTGGGATGAGGACGGACATGGCGTGGTCGACCGCTTTGACCGCTTCGGCCGCCGCTTTTTCGTTTCCCGTGTGTCCGACCATGTCGGCGTTGGCGTAATTGACCAGGATGAAATCATAGGTGGAAGCCTCGATGGCGGCTACCAATTTTTCCGTGACCTCGGCTGCGCTCATTTCCGGTTTCTCGTCGAATTTGGAAACGGCCGGCGAAGGGACGAGCACGCGGTCTTCTCCTGGCCACGGTTCTTCCTTGCCTTCGTTGAAGAAGTAGGTGACGTGGGCGTATTTCTCGGTTTCGGCTATCCTGAGCTGTTTGAGTTTGTTTTTGCTGAGGATTTCGCCCAATCCCCCGACCGGCGCTTCAGGCGGGAATGCTATGCCGACCGGAAGGTCTTTTTCATATTCCGTCATGGTGACGAATTCCAACTCCAGCTGTTCGCGTTTGATTTTGTCGAAACTCGGGATGACGAAAGCCTGGGTAAGCTGCCTGGCGCGGTCTTCCCGGAAGTTGAAATATATCACGGAGTCCTTGCTTTGGATTTTGGCGACGGGCTGGCCGTTTTCCGTGAGCACGCAGGGCTCGAGATATTCGTCGGTGATCCCTTTTTCATAGGACGCTTGCAGATGGGCGATCGGATCCTCGGCGGTCTCGCCCTTGGCTTCGGTCAGCATGCGATAGGCCTTTTCGACGCGGTCCCAGTTGTTGTTGCGGTCCATGGCCCAGTTCCTTCCGCAAAGGGTGGCGATTTTGCCTACTCCCAGCGATTTGAGCTTCACCTGGAGCTTGGAGAGGGATTGGGTGCCTGACGTCGGAGGCGAATCCCTTCCGTCGGTAAAGGCATGGATATAGACCTTTTCAAGTCCGGACCTTTTGGCCATCTCGAGGAGGGCATGCAAGTGTTCCATGTAGGAATGCACGCTGCCTTCTCCCACCAGGCCCATGAGGTGCAGGGAGCTGTCGTTGTTTTTCGCGTTGGACACGGCTTTCGAGAGGGCTTCGTTCGCGAAGAAGGTCCCGTCCTGGATGGAAAGCGTGATTTTCGGCAAACTCTGGTAAATGATTCTTCCGGATCCCAAGGACATGTGTCCAACTTCGCTGTTTCCGGATTCTCCCCAGAAGAGGCCCACGGAAATTCCGGAAGCCTGCAGGGTCGTCATGGGATAAAACTTGTTCAATTTGTCGATCGTCGGAAGAGGTGTTTCTTTGAGGACATTGCCATGCGGGTTGGTGCTGATTCCCCAGCCGTCCAAGACGGCGAGCACTATCGGTCTGTACATATGATAAGTTTTTATTTATCTTTTACAATTGGTATTGTAGCATCTTTGCCGCTTTGACAAAAGGCGGTCCCTGGTATAACATGTGATTGTGTTAAGTAATATATTGATATTTCAATTTGATAGGACTGATTTAGATCCGGAACGTGCAAAAAAACATGAAAACGCATAAAAAGCATAAAAAAAACTTCATTTTAGGGAAATCTTCTGGCATTTGGGCTAAAAATGCCTGTCTTTTGCACTTCTAGTATCTTATCAATTGAAAACTAAAAAAGTATGGAAGCAGGTGTAATCACATTCCTGGTAGCGCTTGCGGCTTTGGCCGCCGGGGCTTTTTCGGGATATTATGTCAGGCAGTCGATCGCTAAAAAGCAGCTGAATACCGCCGAAGGAAAGGCTGAGAAGGTGGTAGAAGAGGCTGAGAAGAAAGCCCAGGAATCGGTCCTTGACGCCAAGAATAAAGCGGTGGAAATCTTGGAGGAGGCCAAGAAAAAGGAAAAAACCAGGGAGGACCAGATTTTGAGGCTCGAACAAAGGCTTGAAAAGAGGGAGGAGCTTGTCGACAGCAAGCTGGACGAACTTGAAAAAGGCAAGAAAATCCTTGAGCAGAGGGCCGAAGAAGTCAGAAAAATCAAGCAGGAAACCGAGGACGTCAGAAAAAGGGAGTTGGAAAGATTGGAGAAGATCGCCGGTCTTTCGAAGGAGCAGGCCAAAACCATCCTTTTGCAATTGACCGAAGAGGAAAGCAGGGACGTGATCGCCGGAAAAATGGCCAAGCTGGAGAAAGAAGGTTTGGTCGAGCTTGAGAAGAAAGCCAAAAACATCATGACGAGCGTGATCCAGAAATATGCCGGATCGCACGCCAGCGAAGTCGTGACGACTACGGTTTCCATCCCGTCCGACGAGGTCAAGGGAAGGATCATCGGTCGCGAGGGAAGGAACATCAAGGCGCTGGAAAGAATGACGGGAGTCGAGGTCATCGTGGATGATACTCCGGAAGCCGTCGTCATTTCAGGTTTCGATCCGGTGAGGCGCGAGATCGCCAGGATAGCCTTGGAGAAACTTATCGGCGATGGAAGGATCCATCCTACCAAGATCGAGGAGGCCGTGGAATATGCCAAGAAGGAAATTGACAACAAAGTCAGGGAAGCCGGAGAAGCCGCCTCGTATGACGTGGGCGTGGCCGGATTGGATCCCAAGCTTATCCATATCCTGGGGAGACTCAGATACAGGACCAGCTTCGGTCAGAACGCCTTGCTCCATTCTTTGGAAGTGGCGCACTTGGCGGGCGCCTTGGCGGCCGAACTCGGAGCCGACGTCGCCGTAGCGAAAAAAGCCGGACTTTTGCATGACATCGGAAAAGCCGTCGACCATGATATCCAAGGGACGCATGTGGAAATAGGACTAAAGATACTCAATAAATTCTCGATGCCGAAAGAAGTCATCGATGCGGTCAAATCGCACCACGAAGACTATCCTTTCGAGTCGCAGGAATCGTTCATAGTGGCCGCCGCAGACGCGATTTCGGCCAGCCGCCCTGGAGCCAGGAAGGACACTCTGGAGAGCTATCTGAGGCGCCTTGAGGAGCTTGAGACCGTGGCCACCTCCTTTGCGGGAGTGGAGAAGACTTACGCCATCCAGGCCGGAAGGGAGATCCGCGTGTTTGTGAAGCCTGAGGAAGTGGACGACTTGGGAGCGATGAAATTGGCCCGCGAAATAGCGGATAAAATAGAGAGCGAATTGAAATATCCTGGAGAAATAAAGGTAAATGTATTAAGGGAGACGAGAAGCGTCGAATTCGCCCGATAAGCGCGTGAAGTTTACAAGGCGACAAGGGATGCCGTGCACAACGGACATGGAACATCTTTGCCTTGTGGATAAGGAATTTGCTTTATTTTCGGGAAAAAAGTAAAATACAGGCAATAGGATAAATATTTAAATTTAAAACTAGATCGGAGGTGCACTATGGCAAATGTAAACAAAGACGCATTGGTGGACGGAATCGCTTCCAAAACCGATCTTTCTAAGAAAGACATCGAGGCTGTTATCGAGGCTTTCGAGGAAAAAGTAACTGAAGAAATCAGACAGGGCAACAAGGTCACTTTGACCGGTTTCGGAACGTTCCGCGTTTCCGATCGCGCAGCCCGCGAAGGAATCAACCCTCAGACCAAGGAGAAAATCCAAATCCCTGCGATGAGAGTTCCGAAATTCACTGCTGGAAAAGCTTTGAAAGAAGCTGTGAAATAGTTCGGACCGCCTATCGAAACTTAGGAGATAGGAGCAAAATCCCGCATAGAGCGGGATTTTGTTTTGGCCAGGATTGACTAAATGCTTTCGGGGGTGTAGTATTGACTGGTAGTTTGAATAGTGTCCGGGGCGTGGTGTCAACGGCTAGCACGAGTGATTTGGGATCATTTAGACAGGGTTCGAATCCCTGCGCCCCGACCATTAAGGACAACTGAATCAGAATTGCGATTTAAGAGAGTCAGAAATGGCTCTCTTAAGTCATATTTGACCACTTTGTCCTTGTTTACAAGGATGTTCACAAAGATAATACGTACAATTGCATCTTTTTGATGTTTATCACCATTTTTTAGTATATTTGCTATGTTTTTTGTGGTGTTCACAAATTTTTCCCACGTCATTTCAATCGACTCAAGTTCTTTCTTGTGCTGTTTCTTTTTTGCAAGTTCCGTTTCCATTGTCTCAATCTTTATTTGCATTTGGTCAATCTGTTTTTCCAGTGAGTTTTTGACTATTTCGCTTTTGACACTGATAAGTTTTAAAGATGCATTATCAATTGTCTGATGCATATCTTTTATCCTAATGTCGGATTGTCGGATTTCTGCTTCAAGTGTTCGTTTGGTCTGTCCAACTTTGGCACGTCTTTTTGTCATCATTTTTTGATAATCCTCTTTTGATACCTTGAATCCGTCTTTTAGAAATTCATATAACCAATCAAAAACTACCTTGCCTCTTGTTGTTTGCCCCGCTCTGGAACAATCCTCTGTCCGACAAGTATAATATAAATAACGCTGACCGCCCTTACCTTTTGAAGGATATGGCGAGCTGGTGTTTCCGCACTCGCTGCATCTTACGATGCCTCTCAAGGGCAATAGACCAAATTTGCTTGGCTGCCTAAAATAAACAACCTTACCACCCTTAACCAATCTTTGCACGTGATTAAACTCATCCTCGGTAATCATTGGTAAAAAATTTGCTTCGGG
>Ga0209319_1002235_pt1 | contig 12754 bp, 9 predicted proteins | sample RifGroE2_FD_184000 | JGI IMG/M metagenome (GOLD analysis project Ga0209319, IMG submission 184000) | Groundwater microbial communities from Rifle, Colorado - Groundwater E2 (SPAdes) (version 2) | ecosystem: Environmental > Aquatic > Deep subsurface > Groundwater | place: Rifle, Colorado, United...
CGACATTAATTTTGAGATTCCGAGAGGTTCGTTCGCCGGAATTATTGGCCCTAACGGATCGGGAAAAACTACGCTTTTCAGAGCAATTACCGGAATATTAGGATTGAAATCTGGTAAAATATTGCTATCAGACAAAAACCTGAAATCATTTTCGTTGCGCGAACGGGCGCAAAACATTGCCATTGTCGGTCAGTTTATCGAAGCCGGCGACATGAGTGTGGAAGATTACGTTTTGATGGGTCGGATTCCGTATCACAGTCGGTTCAACTTTTTCGAGACCGAAGAGGATTTTGAGATTGCCCGTAAATACATGGAAATGACCGATACCTGGCGGTTCAAAGATCAACTAATGTCGGAACTGAGTGGAGGAGAACAGCAGTTGGCTGCCATTGCCCGTGCGCTGACTCAGCAGCCTGAACTGCTTTTGCTCGACGAACCAACTTCGCATCTCGACATCACCCATCAGGTTCACATCCTGAATGTGTTGCAGCAGTTGAATCAAGAAATGGACTTATCGGTACTGATGGTTATTCACGACCTGAACCTTGCATCGGAATACTGCGACCGGCTGATATTGGTCAATCAGGGCAAAATACACACACAGGGAACTCCTGAAAAAGTGCTCACTTTCCAGAATATTGAAGATGTTTATCAAACCGTTGTGGTCACTCAAAATAATCCGCTGTCGGGCAAACCGGCTGTTTTTCTGGCTTCACGGAAGGTGTTGAAAGAAATTCAGGAGAAATTGTCTAAACTTTGATTAGTTTGATTTTATGATGATCTATGATTTTGAAAATTAAACCGATCAAAATCCATTGAAAGGTAATGATGACTTGCTCCAAAAGCCGTAAATTTACCAGAACTTTAAAACTCAAGTTATGAATCCATTAATTGATGATTTCGTTGGCTTAAAGCGTATAGCTGTAGTCGGCATGTCGCGTTCTGGTAAGAAGTTTGGCAACATGGCCAGCAAAGAGTTGAAGGCAAAAGGATATGAAATTTATCCGGTTCACCCTGAAGCCAAAGAGATTGATGGCTTAACCTGCTATCCGGACCTGAAAAGTTTAAGTGGAAAAGTAGATGGCGTTTGGATCTCTATTCCTCCTAAAAATGTACCACCGGTATTGGAAGATGCTGCTCAAATCGGACTTACAAACATTTGGCTGCAGCAGGGCGCCTGGTCGAAAGAAGTTCAGCAAACCATTGACCAACTTAATCTGCCAGTGATTTCCAAAAAGTGTATCATGATGTACGCTCAGCCAGTTAAGTCGGTTCACAAGTTTCACCGCACCATCAAGGGAATTTTCGGTGGATTGTAGGTGAGTTCTTTTACAAAATCACATAATTAAATCTTGAAATCAAATACATTTAAACTAATAACGATGAAAACAGATAAAAAATACGAAGATGAGGAAGACGATTATTCAGGAACAATGGGGCCGGAGCTTGATCCGGAAGATGAGAAGGATGACTGGGATGAGGATGAGGATTCAGATGATGACAGTTTTGATGATGATGAATAAAAGTTGAAATGACTTCGGTACAAAATTCAAGAGTAAAACTATACAACGGTGTTGAAATGCCCTGGCTTGGACTTGGTGTTCACCGGGCAGGTTCTGGTTCGGAGGTTTTGATACAGCCACTTATTACCAGAACGAGCATAGTGTAGGCAACGCTATCCTCGAAAGCGGAATCTCTCGTGAGGAAATATTTCTGACCACCAAAGTATGGAACAACCACCAGGGTTACCATTCAACCATCAAAGTATTTGAAGAAAGCCTCGACAAATTACAAACCAACTATCTCGATTTATATTTGATCCATTGGCCCCAAGCCGGTACTACCTTCGAAACCTGGAAGGCCATGGAAGAACTTTACGAAAAAGGGTTGATCCGGGCGATCGGTGTTTGCAATTTCCTGATTCCTCACCTGAAACGACTGATGGAAAATTCGCGAATAAAACCAATGGTCAACCAGTTTGAGTTTCATCCGGAATTAGTACAGCCCGAATTGCTTCAATTCTGCAAAGAAAACCAGATTCAGCCAGAAGCCTGGAGACCGATTATGAAGGGCAGGGTCAACGAGCTGCCATTACTTCAGCAACTTTCAGAAAAATATCAAAAATCGCCTGTTCAAATCGTGTTGCGCTGGGATATCCAGAAGGGAGTGGTCACCATTCCCAAATCGGTAACTCCGGAACGGATTGTGCACAATGCAGACATTTTTGACTTCGAAATAAGCGCTGAAGATGTTGCCCGGATTGATGCTTTAAATCGAAATGCAAGGATGGGTGAGGACCCCAATCAAATAAAAATATAGTCGGGAACTATGATTTACCAGATTTTGTGAAGGAGCTGTCTAAAAAGTCATTGATCCAGTCATCCTGAACTTGTTTCAGGATCCCAACACGCTGTATGTCAGATCCCGAAATAAATTCGGGATGACTCTATCAGCGAGTATTTTGACTTTTTAGACAGCCTCTTTATTTTTATGCAATTAAAGTTTTCGGGTCCAAAATTTCACCTACACGCTATTCTTCGAACCGCACATTTACGTTTCCTCCGGATGCATGCATGTAAACAGGGATTCCTCCATTATTCATGGTTCCTTTTACACGGTTTTTCTCCGATTTTCCGGAAAAATTCTGAAGTTCAATGTTTACCCGGTCGGATTGCAAATCCAGATCGAGACCAAGATTTTTGCCTTTGTGAATGACTGCATCAACTCCACCGCCGCTGGATTCAAGGTTTAATTCCTTGCTTAAGTTCCTGATATCGACATGAACTGATCCGCCACTGGATTTGGCTTTTACCGAAGCGCACTCTCCGGAAACATTTACTCCGCCGCCACTGCTACTTGCATCCACATTACCATGAATATTCTTCAGACTTACACCTCCGCCGGAACTATGGGCATAAACGCTTCCCTGTGCATCATCTAAAGAAACACCACCTCCGCTCGAACTTAAACGGATATCCCCGTTCTGTTTCGCCACATGCACACCACCACCAGATGACTTTGCTTCAGTGGTACCAGTTACATTTTCCAGGTGAACACCTCCACCGCTACTTGAGAAATTGTGGGTTCCCTTCACTCCTGAAATTTTCACACCACCTCCGCTTGACGAAACCTTGCACGACATTTCTCTCGGGACAATAATGGTTAATGAAATACCCACGTTATTCCAGAAGTTCATGTGCGACTTGCGTTCAACAATTGCGGTAATAGCTGAACCACTTTTTGAAAAATTCAGATCGAATGCTTCCAAAACCTCCTTCACCTTAGGATCTGATGGAGATAAAATAGTACCGTTTTTTCGCACAAATGCCTGTATTACTACCTGAGGCTGATCGTGTGTTTGAACAGTTACTCCTCCACCCGACGATGAGGCGTTGAGTGAGCCTGGCTCTTTCATCTCAAAGGTTTTTGTAATAGTCGCCTGGTCATCCTTCGAAAATCCATTCATTGAAAGTAGAGATATGAGCATTACAATGATCGTGTACATTTTCATAGTAGTCAGAATTTTCATAATGAGTTTTTTAATTGTTTAAATATGGTTATCGTACCTTAAGACGCTATGTTTATTCTTTTGTTACACTAATTTTCCTCTAAACTTCAGGGGTTGGGATGAATTGGATTATTCATACCTAAGCGCCTCCACCGGATTCCTCGTTGCCGCCCGCCAGCTTTGCCAGCTAACTGTCAGCAAAGCAATTCCCAGCGCCAGCAAACCCGCCAGGGCAAAAATCCACCAACTTAATTCCATTTTGTAGGCAAAGCTTTCGAGCCATTTATTCATGGCGTAATATGCAATTGGTGTGGCAATTACAAAAGCGATGGCTACCCACTTCACAAAGTCTTTGTTCAGCATAATCAGCACTTCCGAAATGCGTGCTCCGTTTACTTTGCGGATGCCGATTTCTTTAATCCGCTTTTTAATTGTGAATTGAGCAAGAGCGAACAAACCAAGACATGCAATAAAAATTGACAGGAAGGTAAAATTCAGTAAAATGCTACCCATCCTCTCAGTATCGTTATACATTAATGCAAACTCTTGGTCGAGGAAACTGTATCTTATGGATTGGTTAGGTGAAAATTCAGTCCATTTCTGTTCAATTGAACTAAGCGTTGTTTGGATGTTGGAAGTTTTCACTTTAATTGCCATAACTTCGTTACCATTTCCTAAAACCATAAATAGCGGGCTGATGCTTGTTTTCAACGATTCAAAATTAAAATCTTCAACTACACCAACAATTTCCCAACGCTGCCCCTCACTATTAACTATCTGCGCCCCAATAGGATTTTTCAAATCAAGTTCCTTTGCCATAGTTTGGTTAACAATGGCCGCGTTCTTGTCCAATGTTGATTGCCCGGAAAACTCCCGACCTTCAATTATATTCATGCCCATTGTTTTGATGTAATCGCAATCAACTGACCATATTTGAGATACTACACTCGCATCTCTTCCATTTTGTTCATCCCAAAAACTATCCGAGTTTCTTTTTGTATTTTCGATGGGTAAAAAACTGCTTATTGAAACACTTTGAACATTGGACATTGTTAAAAGCTCATTTTTAAAAGGGGTAATATTTGTCCCTAAAGTGTTCGTACTCTTTAAAACCAGTACCTGTTCTTTTTCAAATCCGACTTTCTTGTTCATTATAAAATCCATTTGGCGGTAAACCATTGTTGAGCAAACAACTAACGTTATTGATGCTGCAAATTGAAAAACCACCAGGCTACTGAATATTCCAGACATTTTTTTTGGCTGGTTAATTTTCCCTTTAAGAGCCTTTGTTGGTTCAATCCGAGAGAGGAAAAGTGATGGATAGAATCCTGCAATTGTTCCGATAATTACTGAAATAGAAATGATTAGTGGGAAAAACAACCATTCTGTCCATGGTATGGTTAACGATTTGGAAGATAAATTATTAAACCAGGGAAGGAATATCCAAGCCAATACAACTCCCGCCAACACTGAAATGAAACTGTATAGAATTGATTCTGATATAAATTGAAAGACAATAGAATTTCTTTTAGCGCCAATTGTCTTTCTGAATCCTACTTCTTTTGCCCTGTTGCCTGATATTGCAAGAAAAAGGTTGATAAAATTTATACAAGCTAAAATAAGAATACACGCTGCAATTGCAGACAATACCCATATAAACTGGATATTTCCATGTGATTGCATGTCTTGAACCTGGTCCCTGTTCAGGTAAATATCTGTTACGGGTTGAAACTCATACAACTTTTCACTTTTAATAGTTTCATCATATTTTGAAACAATATTTTTCAGTTTTTTCTCTAACGAGGCAATGTCAGAGCCTTTTCTTACTAAAACGTATGTAAAATATCTACTTCCGCTCCATGAGTTTTGTTCTCCGGCCCCAAAATAATCGATAAAAATATCTGAGTGCAATCCGATAAAAAAATGGTATTTGAGATGCGAGTTTTCAGGGAAATCTTCAATTACCCCAGTTATTTTATATGGCTTTTGGATATTATTATTGATTAAGATTGTTTTGCCTATTGGATTTTCATTTGGGAAAAATTTATCTGCCCGACTTTTTGTAATTACCATGTTATTGGCTTCGCTTAGAGCATTTTGCGGATTGCCATTTATAAATTGTGCCTCCAATATTTCTAAGGTTTGCTGGTCAGCAAAAACGACACCCTCTTCGAATGAATTATCTAATTTACCTTCCCTTCTGATTTGATTGCTACCTGCGCCAAATATTTCAATATTGTTTAAGCGTCCTGCCTTCTCAATCTCAGGATAGTCGTCCATAAGTGCTTTTGCCAATGCGGCTGGCATATAAACACTTTTACGGATTTTGCCCTTATTTTCATCAACCTTAACCAGCCTGTAAATCCGGTCTGTGTTCTGATAATGTTTGTCGTAGTTCAACTCATTTCTGACAAACAATACAATTAGAATACATGCCGCACCTCCAATAGCCAGACTACTAATTTTAACCCATGAATAAAGTTTGTCCCTTTTGAAACTTCTCCATGCTAATTTTAGGTTGTTTAGTATAGTATCCATTTTTTATATTATTGGTAATCATCAAAAAAATCATAGTTCAGACATTATTCATACCTAAGCGCCTCCACCGGATTCCTCGTTGCCGCCCGCCAGCTTTGCCAGCTTACCGTGAGCAGGGCAATTCCCAAAGCCATTGCTCCTGAAAGGGCAAAAATCCACCAACTAAGTGGAGTTTTATAGGCAAAGTTTTCGAGCCATTTATTCAGGGCATACCAAGCTATCGGAGTGGCAATAACAAAGGCGATAGCTACCCATTTCACAAATTCGCGGTTAAGCATGTTTAATACTTCCGAAACTTTTGCACCGTTTATTTTTCTTATCCCTATTTCCTTGATCCTTCGGTCGATGGAAAAAACTGCCATACCAAAAATGCCCAGTATTGAAATCAAAATTGCCAGAATAGAAAATGCGACGGTGATATTTTTTAACAGGGTTTCTTCCTTGTATTTTTCGTTCAGCAGATCATCGAAGAAACTATAGGAAAGACTGCGCTGGTCGCGATATTTGCCATAAACATCGCGAATGAATTTCAATGTCTCAGCCCTGTTTCCCGGACTGATTTTTACATTCATTGTCCCAATGGTTTCCGGATTGTTCTCAAGGATAACCGGGCCAATTGGATGGTGCAGTGTACGGAAATTAAAGTCCTTTACTACACCCACAATAACGTTGTCTCCTATTCGTTGGCCTATCGGATCAGCAAAACCAAGCTGCTTTTCGGCAGTTTCGTTGATAACCGTCGGAATCGATACCGTGTATTCTTTTTCTCCCTTGAGGCTTTTCAAGGCTGTTTCCCTTTCCTTCCAGTATGCACTATTGTCCATTTGCAGGAATTGACCTTTTATCACTTCCAACTGATAAGTTTTTGCAAAATCCTCGTCCACCCAGAACCGTGAAACTTTTATGCTGTCAACAACTCCCTGATGGTTGAGTGCTAGGGTTGTTTTCCATTGCCAATCTACCGGGGCAATTACACTAGCCGAAACACCCAGAATATTCGGATTAGTCCGCAATTCTTCTTTAAATCCCTTGTTGTCGTACCACAATCCAGTAGGGATTACCACGATGTTTTGATGATTCAGCCCAAGGTCTTTTGTACGGATATAATCTAATTGTTTGACAAAAAGTGAGGTGGCAATTATAAAAAAAATGGCAATACAGAACTGGACAGTCACCAGCAAACGAATAAACCCGGTTCTTGATCCGGTGATGCTTCCACCCCTGAAAATGCCGATCGGATTGAGCGACGAGAGGAAAAACGATGGATAGGCTCCGGCCAGTAATCCGGTACCCAATGTGAGCAACAGCAGGTTGATGATCAGTTTCAATGAAAGGTTAAATTGCAGTTCTTTTCCTGAAAGATTACTGAACCATGGCAAAAGGAGCCAAATGATTATCAGAGAAAGTAGCGTTGCCGCCAATGTTTGGATAAGCGATTCGCCCATAAACTGTCTGATGATGTGAAACCGGTCGGCGCCGTTTACTTTTTTGATCCCAATTTCGGTCGAACGTTCCGAGGCCCTGGCCACCGAAAGCACCGAAAAATTGAACGAAGCCATCAGGATAATCATCAGGGCTAATCCTGAAAAAATCCAAACGTATTTGTGGTTGCCAATATTTTTATCGTAAATGCTTGGTTCGTAGTCCGATTTGAGGTGTATGTCTGTTAAAGGCTGAAAGAGCAGTTTGTCAGTTCTTGAGGAATAGCGGCCGATATGGTTATATATCCGGCTTAAAAATGATTTGTCCAGAAGGGCATCTTTTCGCAATTTGATGTAAACAAGTATATGGCCACGACTGTACCAATCGTCTGAATATAAATTAGCTTTGGGGTTGCTTTCGGGTAAAATATATCCAAAATCGACGTGTGAGTTTTTAGGGATGCTTACTACCCCTTCAACGGTGTAAACATCTTTCGGAATTGGGTGTAGCGCAGTTTTGCTGGAATATTTATCGTTGATCACTGTTTTGCCTAGGGCAGGTTCGTTGCCGAAAAGTTTTTTGGCAACGGTTTCCGAAAGGATTATGCCTGAAGGGTTTTTAATGGCATCAAAAGCATTACCTTCGATAAAAACGAACCCGTTAAAAATGGAGAAAAAGTCGTTGTTGACTCCAAGCTCGCGGGCTTCTATTTTTTCGCCACCTTCTTCGCGTTGCAATGGCGAATCTTCCGAACTGTAGCTCAAGAAGGTAGCATATTCAATTTGCGGATAATCCTTTTTTAGCGTGGCCGCAACCGGACAGTAGCAAGCTGCCGACTTCACGATTTCATTCCCTTGTTTCGATAAAGTCAGAACACGGAAAATGCGTTCGTAATTCTGGTGCGATTTATCGTAGTTCAATTCGTTGTACACCCACAGATAAATGAGTAAACCGGCTGCAATACCAAAGGTAAAACCCACAAAGGTAATGAGTGAATAAACAGGCTTTTTCCGGAGGTTACGAAAAGTTGTTTTGAGTTGAAAGTTCATGGTTATTTGTCTTAATGATAAATGGCAATAATCCTGTCGTTGTTTCGAATATTTTTAACGGGTAAATTTTGATGTTGGCCAAATGAAAGGCATACCGTCAAAATCATTTTCTAAGTTGATATTAGGTGCTGAATGTTTTTGATCTATTTCAGAGACATATGGTGCCTCATCTATATAGATTGACTTAAGTGTTTTGTTTTTCTTGTCGTAAATTAACCGACTATACTTTAACGTTCCATTTCTTGCTGTACTTGGACAGTCGTAATCTTTTGAATATGTAATAAACAGATAGCGATCTGTTTCCAGAAATGATCTCGGCACAAGTTTGTCTTTCAGGTTAATATCTGGATCGATACCTTCATTCGTGGATTTGATCCCCAAACTTCCGAAATTTAAGATATATTTGGGAACTAAGCGATTAGGCGAAATCAACTGATAAATGGTATCATTAAGAGATTGCCTGAGATGAAGTGTCCCGTTCAAATAGTAATTAGTTCCATAATCAAATTCACGGTAATGAGGTTTTGAGAAATTTTTGATAGGATCGTTGTCTTTAAACACACTCAATGTATCGCCAGAAGAAGAAATTACGTTTAGAAAATTAGTCTTATGTTTCATGTCTCTTTTCGGAGCAAAAGACAACAGGTTTCTGTTTACCATGTATGGTGTTGGTGACGCCAATGCAGATGAATTCTTTTTAAGCTCAGCTTTAATCTCGCCTTTGCCATTAATTTGATTTTTTGATTCCACCGAGCCCGGGAGTAGAACACTTGAATTTTCTGAATTTACATTGTCGTCAAAAGTCATTAAGTAGGTTTTTTTTTCTGGCCGATTTTCATATTGGTAATGCAATTTATTGTCATACCAATAAACGCTTTGGGCACCCTCAAACCGATTTATCTGCTCCGGTCCAATCACTGCTCCTCCTTTAAAACTGTTATATTGCAGGTTCCCTTTGCAAATAGATTGGATAAAATGTCCTTTCAGATCGAACTGGAATATGCCACCCAATGCTGATAATGTATAAATGTGATGGACTCCGACAATCATGTGAAATTTAAATTCATGAAACCATGAAAATTCATAAAACATTGAATCCGGGTCTTGCTCCAAACGGATATACTCAACTTTACCGAACAATTGTGAGAGACTTATTTTATGTTGGTTTGACCGGTTTCCAGCAATATCGATCACTACCGGTGGATTGTTTAAATCTACACTCCGATCTTCTTTAAACCTGAAGCCTTTGGGTAGTTTCGCTATGGAATCGGTTAGTTGCTTTTCGCGTTCAGCAAGAAGTTCTGCGTCTCGGCCTAGTTGCTCTTCCTCAGTGAGGATTTGCTTGGCCAAAGTTTTCTCATCGGTTTTTAGGCGATTTTGTCCGCACGATATAAAAATAAAAAGCGCCAAAATCGATATCCAAATTGCAGGTATAATCAATCTAAATGATGTCGGTTTCATAAGTGTAAGTTATTTAAGAATCCAATTTGAAAATCAATCGCTTAATCATAGTACCAGACTATTATTCATACCTCAACGCCTCCACCGGGTTTCTCGTGGCCGCTTTCCAGCTCTGCCAACTAACCGTTAAAATTGCAATAGACAATGCCAGCAAACCAGCCAGGGCAAAAATCCACCAACTTAGCGAAGTTCTATACGCAAAACTTTCGAGCCATTTATCCATGGCATACCAGGCAACAGGCGTGGCAATTATAAAGGCAACGGCAACCCACCGCACAAAATCTTTGTTCAGCATAGACATCACTTCCAATACTTCGGCGCCATTTACTTTTCGGATACCGATTTCTTTGATGCGGCGTTTTGTAGTAAAAATGGCCAGGCTCAATAAGCCCATGCACGAAATAGCCAAAGCCAGCAATGCCGACGAAGTGAGGATATTCTTGAAATTCAGGTCGCTCAGGTATTGGGCTTCAAATTCTTTGTTCGAAAAGAAGTAGATAAACTCATCTTTGGGATACAGTCTTTTCCAGATTTTTTCGATGTTGTTCATCGTGCCCGGTAAATCAGATGAACTTAACTTAAAAGAATAATAGCCCACCGACATATCCCATTGCAGGTTCTGTAAGTATATTGACGGTTTAACCGGATAATGGAGCGAAACATGGTGGTAATTTTCGACCACACCTTTCACTTTAAACGTATTTTGCCCAATCCTGAACGCCGATCCAATGGCCTCGTCGGGAGTTTTAAATCCCATGGCTTCAGAAGCGCTCTGGTTGAGAAGCACTTCATCCGAAGTCCAGTTGGATTGTTCGCCTATATTTGCCCCTGCAACAAGCGGAATGTTGTATGTTTTCAGGAAATAATCGTCGACACTGATCTCGTTAAAAGGCGAAGCGAAAGGTTCGGCTGAATTTCCCGGCAAAACATTGTCCTGAATGCGGCGGATATCTTTCCCGGGAACCGATGAACTTACACTGAACGAACTCACCCCCGACAGGGCAAGCACTTCGTTTTTAAAAGTCAACAGTTTGCCCGGAATTTCGGGGCTGTTGGTCATGGTCATTGGCGTATAGCTAAACACGGTTTGTTCGCCCGAAAATCCCAGTTTTTCCTTCATCACAAAATTCATTTGCTTGAAAATCCCAATGGTGCATATAATCAGGACTATACTAATGGCAAATTGCAATACCACCAATGCTTTGCGGCTCGACCAATTCTGGTTCAGGGCTACTGCCTGGCCTTTCAGCGATAAAAAAATAGGCGTATTGAAAACCGAAAGGTAAGGGATGAGCGCAGAAATGAACGCACCAAGTCCAACTACGGCAATCATGATTAGGAAAATGAGCCCTGGGATGGTGTGCTGAGGCAACTGTACCCGGATGATCAACAATGCAATCGGCACAGAAATGAGCAAAGCAAGGCCGTACAAAAACAGGTTTTTCGTCAACAGCGAGTGGAATACCGACATTTTGCCTGAACCATGCAGAATCCGGATTGAATAACTTTTGCGCTCTTCGATGGTCGAAATGGTGCTTAAATTCAGAAAGTTGACAATGCAAACCACCAATACGACCAGGGCAATGATCATCAGGAAGTTGACCTGCATGGTACTGCCGTTTGAGCGGAGTTCGTCGCTGAGGTTCGAATGCAAATGAATGGAGGTCACAGTTTGAAAAATAAAGTTGATGCGGCTTTTTTCGAGTTCTGGCGGCAAGCCAACTTTTTTCATTGCCGGGATCACGGCCGATTCTACTGTTGCCATTTCAGTTTTTGGGTCGAGCCTGATGTAGCAATGAGGCCGGTACTGTGTTGGCGAACTCCATGCCCAACGGTTGTAGGGCGAAGCCTTTTGGTAGGTCCAGGCCGGATTCTCGACAAGTGTTTGGGTCGCGTTGTTGTAATTGTTCATGTAATAGAACAACGACCGGTAGCTTCCCAAAACATCGACCTTGATGTGGCTGTTTTCAGGAATATCTTCAAAAACCGACTTCACCAGGAACTTCCATCCTTCGTTTAAGGTAATCTCCTTGTTCAGCGGATTTTCGTTTCCGAAGAGCTTTTTTGCAAACGATTCGGATATAGAAATGCCATGAACATCGCCGAACAACTGGTTGGTTTCCTTGTAAATAATCTTGCGTTCGAAGACACTAAAAAAGGTGGTGTCGGTCCAGAACCAGTCCACATCCTGAATGACTTTATCGTGGTTGTAAACAGTGATCACATCGCGTCCCAAATTGCAATGCGCTACAATTCCGGGAACTTCAGCATGAAGCAATTCCGACGATCCTTCAAAGTTTCGGGCCGATTGATATACTCGTCCATCTTCATATTTCTGGTCAAGGCCCAGTCGGTAAACCGATTGGGAATCTTTCCAGAAAGTGTCGTACGAATATTCATACTTAATTTTCACCAAAAGGAAAATAACAATGCTAAATCCAATAACCAAACCACCAATTTGTATGGTGGTAAGCAGCTTTTGTTTAGTCAGACTTCTGATCAGGGTTTTTAGGGTCAATTTGTTCATTTTTTCGAATTCTATTATTACTTAATAAATTAGGGCCTCTCCCTGCCCGCGGCAGGCGGGTAAATCTCCCCCAAGGGGAGACTTTGGCGATGCATATTTCGTTGTTCGTTCATTTTTTTCTGTTTTTTTTAAGCCCTCCCCTCCGGGGAGGGTTTGGGTGGGGCTACTTTTTATTCATACCTCAGCGCTTCCACCGGGTTTCTAGTAGCCGCCCTCCAACTCTGCCAGCTAACCGTCAGCAGCGCAATT
>Ga0209319_1002242_pt1 | contig 12710 bp, 11 predicted proteins | sample RifGroE2_FD_184000 | JGI IMG/M metagenome (GOLD analysis project Ga0209319, IMG submission 184000) | Groundwater microbial communities from Rifle, Colorado - Groundwater E2 (SPAdes) (version 2) | ecosystem: Environmental > Aquatic > Deep subsurface > Groundwater | place: Rifle, Colorado, United...
CAAAAAAAAACTATTTTGATCCACCCTAAAAACACCACATCATAAAATTCTACTTTTCAGAACTGTCATTAATTTTTAAATCATTCAACTCTTTCAACATTAACAATTGTTCATTTTCAACATCTTGTTTAAGCTTTCTCCTCTTTCTATAAAAATCAAGCATAATATCCTTTTTTGTTTTATTCCTGTTTTTATGTAAATCAATAAAATAGTCATAAAATAAAGGAATAAATGTCAATATCAACATAAACATAAATAAAAAATAAGTATACATAGGATAGAAAAATATATAATTCTCATTCCCATAACGCTTCAAAACGTAATCAATTCTTCCAACTCCTCCCAATTCCTCTTTACTTATAATGATTGCCACATAAACCATCTTCCAGTTCCAAGCTAACCATGAAATAATAAGAAAATACCAATTATTTAAAAACCTAAACATATCATATATTTTAACTTTTCTCATAACTCAATATTTAATTTTGCAAATCCATCACCTACTCTATCTCAGCTTTTTGGCAATCCGCTGTTTTATATTTAAATATTTTTAAATAAGTTTTACAAAACACTTAAACAAGTATATTAAAATCAAAATACAAATATATAAACTAAAAATAATTAAAACAAACTTTTTTTTCAAAAATTTTTAATATAAATATTATTTTGTTTATCCAGTCTGTAATACCTCTTTATTACTCTTTTTTTCCTTAAGCCTCAAAGATACGACTTCTTAGTTGCCAATTGCGTAAGCGTCTGAAAAAAAACATGCCACATTCCTAGAGCCAAAGGTACGGCATTTTCAAAAAAAATACTCAATTTCATCCATATAATATTTTCTCTTGTCATAAAATAGATTTACACAAAAAATTAGAATTATGAAAAAAGCTGTAAATTTATTTCAGGATTATCAAATTACAAACAGTAATGGGATGGAGAAATATTAATTTTATTTTGTGATAAAATAGTTTTTTTCATCCATTCTTATTAAAGAAAATTATTACATCGTAGAAGGTCATTCCTAGTTACACTTTATCTAATGAAAATTATTAACAACCAAAAGTCGAACTTTTTTTAAGCAAGCCTTATTTAATTTCTAAATACTATCTGTTCGTCAAAAGCATCTATAATAATTTCCCTTTCTTTGTCTATTGTGTTTTTTAGTATCATTTTGGACAATTCGTTTAAGATTTTTCTTTTAATAATTCTTTTTAAAGGCCTAGCTCCAAGTTGAGGGTCATAACTTAATTCAGATAGCAAATCAATAGCATATTCAGTAATTGATAATTTAATATTATTTTCTTTAAGTTTGTCTATTAAATTATTGATATTTATTTTAACTATATCTTTTATTTCATTCTTACTTAAAGGAGCAAACATTATTATTTCATCAATGCGGTTAAGAAATTCAGGTCTAATAGTTTTTCTAAGTAGTTGAAAAACGTCGGTTTTTGTTTTTTCTAATATTGATTCCTTTTCATTATCATTAAATAATTCAAGTCTTTCTTGAATTATATGAGAACCAATATTTGAAGTCATTATGATTATAGTATTTTTAAAATCTGCTGTTCTACCTTTATTATCAGTTAATCTTCCTTCATCAAGAACTTGTAATAATATATTAAAAACATCAGGGTGAGCTTTTTCAATTTCATCAAGCAAAACTACAGAGTATGGTTTTCTTCTTACGGCTTCTGTTAATTGTCCCGATTCCTCATAGCCAACATATCCAGGAGGAGCTCCAATTAACCTAGAAACTGTATGTTTTTCTTGATATTCAGACATATCTATTCTAACAAGAGCAGAATCATTGTTAAACAAGAACTCTGCAAGAGCTTTAGCTAATTCTGTTTTACCCACACCAGTTGTGCCTAAAAAAATAAATGAACCAATAGGTCTTTTTGAATCTTGGAGTCCTGCTCTACTTCTTCTAATTGAGTCAGCAACTGCATTTATTGCATCATTTTGCCCAATAACTCTTTCATGAAGTCTCTCTTCAAGGTTTATTAGTTTTTCTCTTTCGCTTTGTACCATTTTTGAAACTGGTATTCCTGTCCATTTTGAAACTATTTCAGCAATATCTTCTGCGTCAACTTCTTCTTTTAGCATTGGATTATCTGCTTGAATAATATTCAATTCTTTTTTTAGACTTTCAAGATTAGCATCTGCATCTTTAATCTTTCCATATCTAATTTCTGCTACACGACCATAATCCCCATTTCGTTCTAATTGTTCTGCTTCAAATTTGAGGTTTTCAATCATTGATTTAGTATCTTGTATTTTATCTACAATTTCTTTTTCCGATTTCCATTTAGCTTTTAAAACATTTATTTCCTCTGAAAAGTTTGAAATTTCTCTATTTAATTCATCTAATTTAATAAGATCATTTTCTCTTTTAATTGCTTCTCGTTCTATCTCCAACTGCATTATTTTTCTTCCAATCGCATCAATTTCAGTAGGAACAGAATTTATTTCAAGCTTCATTTTTGATGCAGCTTCGTCAATTAAATCTATAGCTTTATCTGGGAGGAAACGTTCTGAAATGTATCGACTAGAGAGTTCCACAGCAGCAATAATGGCTTCATCTTTTATTCTAACCTGATGATGAGTTTCGTATCGTTCTTTAAGGCCTCTTAGTATAGAAATTGCATCAATAATAGAAGGTTCTTCAACCATTACTATCTGAAAACGTCTTTCTAGGGCTTTGTCTTTTTCAAAATATTTTTGATATTCCTTTAAAGTTGTGGCTCCTATAGCTCTAAGTTCTCCTCTAGCAAGTGCAGGTTTAATAATATTTGCAGCATCCATAGCACCTTCAGAAGCTCCAGCACCAATAAGAGTATGTATTTCATCAATAAACAATACAATTTCTCCATCCGAATTAATTACTTCTTTTATTACGGCTTTTAGTCTTTCTTCAAACTCACCTCTAAATTTTGCTCCAGCAATCAACGCCCCCATATCTAAAGAATAAATAATTTTTGATTTTAAATTTTCAGGCACATCTCCTCTAATAATTCTATGTGCTAAACCTTCTGCTATAGCTGTTTTACCAACACCAGGCTCCCCGATAAGTATTGGATTGTTTTTTGTTCTTCTTGTTAAAATTTGTAATATTCTTCGAATTTCTTCATCACGTCCAATTACAGGATCAAGCTTTCCCGAAAAAGCTAATTGATTTAAATTTTTCGCATATTTATTTAGAGAATTATATGTTTCTTCTGCGTTTTGCGATTTTACACTTTCTCCTTTTCTAAGGTCATTGATTGCAATTTTAATTCCAGACTCTGTTAGTCCATTATCTTTAAGCAGATTTGCAGTCGTATCTTTCCCTACAATAATACCTAACAATATATGTTCAAGCGAGATGAATTCATCTTTGAATTCTTTCATGAAATTATTTGCACTAACCAGTGCATTATTTGCATCTTTTGAAAGATAGATATCTGCGCCAGTTATTTTAGGGAGAGAATTTATAATATTTTCTAAAACTTTATTTACTATATTTAAGTTAATTTCATTCTTTTTTAAGATATATGGAATAACTGTTTCTTCATTTGCAAGCATAGCTTTTAAAATATGACTATTTTCTATAGCCTGATTCTGGTTATGTGATGCTATTTCTTGTGCCTTTTGAATTGTTTCCTGAGATTTTATTGTAAAATTATTTAAGTTCATTTTTATTTATTTTTATTTTAATAAACATACTCAATTTGTTTGCCATATAAAATAATTGCAATTTTGACATGTATAATAATTGGAATTGCGACAATTTGTCGGCTTTTTTGTATTAATAATTATTCGTAATTAGCAATTTGTTTAAGCATTTTTAATTAGTAATTAATAGTTGTTAAAAAAAATAATGTACTTTTGTCAAAAAAACTATCAAAAAATATAATATTAATTTTGATACTATGAAGAAAAATTTGTTTTATTTATTACTATTGATTTTAGTTTTTGGTTGCAATTCAGACAATCAAACGAATGAAAGTGAAAACTTTGACCAAATTGCAGAAAAAAGTAAAAAGGTTCAGGTCGCAAAAGAAGAAGTTGTCAGACTACTTAAATCATTTCCAAGTCCATTGGAAATAACATCATTAATTAAACAATCTGGAGCAGGTTATGATGAAGATATTTTAAATAATGTAAATAAAGTTTCATCTTATAATACTTCTTTTAACAAAGCATTAAATTTAGGTATATATGGAGCTGATTTAGGTTACGTGAATATATACGAAAAATCATTTTCTGCAATGAAATATTTAGAAGTAGTTAAGTCTTTAGCTGATGATTTAAAAGTGGGTCATTTTTTTGATTTTAATACTCTAAAAAGATTAGCATCTAATAATAAAAATATAGATTCTCTTATTTATATATCAACATCTAGTTTTGAAAAGATGAATAATTATTTGTCTGATCAAAACAGAGGTAATGTTAGTACTTTAATACTAGTAGGAGGATGGCTAGAAGGCTTATACATTTCTACTCAAATGGTAAAAAAAACAAACAATAAAGACTTAATAGAAAGAATAGGAGAACAGAAAGTAGCTCTTAATGATATATATATATTATTGGCAATTTATAAAAATGAACCTAATTTTGCAAAATTAGTTAGTCATTTCGAAGATTTAAAAGAAACATACAAGAATATTAATATTACTTACGAATATGCAGAACCAACAACAAAAGAAGTTGACGGAATGTTGATTATTGAGGATAATACTCGAAGTAGCGTAAATATAAATGACCAACAATTACAAACAATTATAAATAAAATATCAGAAATAAGAGCTGAAATTGTTAATACTAAATAACTATAGAGAATAATGAAAAAGTTTATATCAATAATTATAATTTATTTATTTGCAATAAATGCTTTTAGCCAAAGTTCAAATTGCAATAGTTTTGACTTTCTTGATAACTGCGCCCAAGAATTAGGAGATTTTACTTTTATAAAATCTTATAATGTAAAGTTAGAATCTGCAAAACCAAGCTCAGGAAATAAAACAGAATTTCAATATATTTTTAGCAAAGGACACACGTATATTATTGTTGTTTGTGGAGGAAGCGATAAAGAAATGATTTTGAATTTATTGGATAAAGACAAAAAGAAAGTGTCAAGCAATTACAGCAAAGAAACCAAGCAATATTATCAAAAATTTCAATATAATTGCAATTCAACAGGCGTTTATTATTTAGAGGCATCATTTAAAGGTTATAATAATGGTTGTGGAGTTGTTATATTAGGGTTTAAAAAACCACAGTAATATTACAAATTTATTTATGAAACAAACAGAGAAGGTGATTATTATATCCGCACCATCTGGAGCAGGAAAAACAACTATTGTTAAATATATATTACAAAAATTTGCTTTATTTGAATTCTCTGTATCTGTAACAACACGAAAACCTAGAATTGGAGAAGTTAATGGAACAGATTATTATTTTGTAAACAAAGAAGAGTTTGAGCAACTAATAATAGAAAACAAGCTGATTGAAAAAGAAGAAGTATATGAAGGACTTTACTATGGAACTTTAAAATCAGAAATAGAAAGAATATGGAATGCAAAAAAACTTGTTATATTTGAAGTTGATGTTATGGGAGGTTTAAACCTAAAAAGATACTTTAAAGAAAAAGCATTATCCATATTTATTATGCCTCCATCAATAGATATTCTAAAACAAAGACTGTTAGATAGAAAATCAGAAACAGACGAAACTCTTAAAAGTAGATTAAAAAAAGCAGAATACGAACTTCAGTTTGCTAAAGAATTTGATTCAATTATTATTAATGATAACTTATCTTTAGCAATTAAAGATATCGAAAAAGTTATCAATCAGTTTGTAAAATAAAATACAGTTATTGTTTTCTAGCTACTAGCAAGTTCATTTCTTTATGTTTTAGGTTGTAACCTATTTTGAATGGTATTTTGTCAGTATTATTATTTTTATAAGCAGAGTCTAAATCAGCTTGATAATGTTGTTCAAATATTTTTAATGTTTTAGAATACGAGCCAAATAAATTAACAACCCATTTTGTATTATTGAAAAACTTAAAAGGAATACCAGAATCGTCTTGCACAATCAAATTTGTATTATTGAGTATGTGATTTCTTGTTATGCTAAAATGCTCCTTATGTAATAAATAATGTAATCTGATTAGAAAAACTATTTATAAAATATTGATAACCTTTTTCTTTTTTTAAATTATAATCGTTAATGTTCAAAGATATATAAAATATTATTTGAGATTGAGTTTCTTCTGAATTTGAAAAATCAATCTGAAAGCCAATTGGTTCTTTTTTTAAAGATTCTTTATCCAAATAATATAATTGTTTACCTGTACTATCAATATTAAAATACCTAATTTTATTAATTGTAAACCCTAGTTTTTTAACATAAAATAACAAAAGATGTGAAGTGCCATTCAAATTACTATTATCAAATTCAAGCTCCATATCTTCAGTTCTAAAGAAGCCAACCTTGTTAGGCAAATTAGCAATATTTTTTAGATGATTCATATATGCAAATAGGCTATCAGGCACTATTGTATCAAGTAAATTTATTTTACCAACAGGTTCTAATCCAATTAAAATATAATACTTACATTTAGGAAAAAAAGCATAAGCATATAAAAAATCTGCTCCTGCAAATGGGTAGAAAAGAGTGTAATCTTTTTCTTGCTTAAAAAAGCTATTTGGCAATGTTACATCCATCCATTTACTTATAGGAATTATTTTAGATTTTTCAACATCTAACCATTCTTTATTTATATTATTACTATATTTTTTCCATTTGTCTTTGTTTGCTATATTTTTATAAAAAAACATAGGTTTTTCTCCACTAATAATACTTGCTATATCATTAGTTAATGTATCTATTTCAGATAAAGTATCTAATTTAATATTTAGCGATTCTTTTATAGGTTTTAATTTTTGCCTATTGGAATTGTTTTCACATGAAAATAGCAAAACTATTGTTGTCAGTAAAACAAGAATATGCTTGTATAAATAAATATTTTTGTAGTACATTTTTTTTAACTGAAAATTATTTTTCACTAATAAATTACGACAAAATTATAATATTTTTTCAATTCCTTATTATGAACTAAAAAAAATGATGAATTAAGGTCTATGTAACTCTATTAGTGTCAAAAAATAATTACTTTTGTTGAAATAAATGCTATTTTTATTTTTCGAATATTTGTAAATCATTGATGAAGCATATTAAATATCTCATTTTCTTTTTGGTTATTTCTTTTTTTTGTAACAAAACATATTCTCAAGTTATAGTTATTTGTGATGACTTTGTTATAAAAGATTTCTGTTACAAATTAAATGAAGCAACTCTAAGTAAAACTGAAATGGTCTGCTTTAAAATTAGATTTGATTGTAAAATAAAAAAAGAAAAAAACTTTTTTCATATTGAATGTCTTATTGATTCAGTATATCCTAAAAATCCAATTATTTTAAATAATATAGATATTTCCAAAGTAATAAAACCTAATGCTTTTTCTTTTAAAATATTATTAAAAGACCTGAATGGGAATCAAGTTTTTGATAGTATTATTTCTTCCATTAACATAAAAAGTAAAAAGATAAAATTTGAATTACCTGACGATATTGGATATATTCCATATAGAATAGAAATAGACGTATTAAAACATTTATTTTTTGATAAAACACCTAATATTAAAAAGTTTTTTGCTCTATTACAAACTCAATCAAAACAAATAGACTCATTAATAACCATTATAGAAAATATAGATTTTGATGACATTTTAATTATGGAATCAAATGATATTCAAATAGATGAAATAGAACAATTTATAAATGCAAATAATTTTAATGAAATTACAGACCTTTTAGATGACAGCAACAAGGTGAAAAAACAATATGAAACTCTATTATTAATGATTAAAACGAATAGAGATAAACTTAATTATTTTTTTGCTAATTCTCCATACATAGCTTTTCAAAAAGGAAATGAATATTTAGAAAAAGAAGACTCTATTAATGCTATTAAATATTTTCACAAAGGATGTAAAGAAAACTTATTTTATTTACCAGTATCAAATAAATATATTGAATATTTTTTTTATAGAGATAATGTTAATGAAGTTCAGAGTTTATTAAAAATATTATCAAAATATTATTTTGGTAATGAATTAAATGAAAAAGAGTTTTTTGATATTTGTTATAGGAAATACAATGAATTGATTGGTAGAGCAAATTCTTTAAATAGAAAACAAAACTATAATGAATTGCAATTTAGTAATTGTTCTTATGATATAAAAAAAACTTATTCAGAATCAAAAAAAGGAATGTATGATTCATACATATCTGTAACAAAAAAAGCTATAAATAAAAATTTATACGACCTAGCTGAAAACTATTTTGTTATTACAATGGAATTTCAAAAACAGAATAAAGAATTCATTCACTTTAATTATGGTATAGATGAGTTATCAACATTACTTGTTACAATGAAGATAAAAAGAATTAATGAGGCAATAAAAAAGAAAAAAATTATTGAAGCAAATAATCTTTTTGAAAAATTAAAGAATTTTACAGATACTTTTAATATTTCAATTGCAACAATAGATATTTATAAAGAAATTAATCTAAAATTAACAAAAGGTTTCTTTGAATATTATACAACATTAGCAAAAAAAGAAAGCAATAATAACAATTACTACAAAACAATTGAAGCCCTTAATAAAGCTATTAGTTACGGATATAATGATGATATTAGTGCTTCGTATAAGAAATGTACTGAATTCTTAAAAAATACTTTACATACTACTAGCTCTCAAAAAGATTCATTAGTTCTATTCACTCAAAATATAGAAAAATCAATAGATATTCATAGAACAAAAAATGAAGAGATATTCATTGACAAAAACCAACAAAGTAACGCTAAAGTTTACAATTATTCATTATGTGAAACCATTATTCGTAAATTTAATGATTATAACCAAAAAGCAAACTTTTATTTAATTGATAAAAAATATGCTTTTGCTGATATGATGTATGATTCCATCATATCAATTTATAAGGGAAATACTGAATGCGAAATAGAAATAAATGAAGTTATTGAAAATAAAAAAAAAATAGAGCAGTTTGCAGATTATCAAAAATTAATCGACTCGGCAAAATATTATTTTAACAATAAAGATTATTACAATACTATAAAAAATTATGATAAGGCAGAGTTTATATATAATAAAGAAAATATGTCTGATGAATTTGATTCTCATATTTATCTCTGGGATTATATATATTACAACAATAATGAGCTTATTCTTTCTGCGGTTTTCTATTATTCGAAACATTACAAACTAGAAGAAGCTGTAAAATTGTTGTTAAAACTAAAAAATAACATGCAAAATACAGATTTAACCAAAGAGGCTCAAGAATATTTTGCAAAATATTATGCAGAAGAAGAACTAAAAAAATCTTTACAATACAAATTAGCAAAAATGCTAATAGATGAAAATGATCGATTTTTTAAGCATTTTTTTAAAGCATACCAAAGAGAAATTAAAAACAGAAGGTAATTTTTACTATTTTTGAATTTTATTATAATTTATGAAATGAATTATTCCGAAACAATTTGTTCGCTTGCTACATCAACAGGTGGTGCTATTGGTATAATTAGAGTATCTGGAATTAATGCCTTTGAAATAGTAGATTTAATATTTAGATGTAATAAAGATAAATTTAGCTTAAAAAAAGTTAAACCAAATACTATCCAATACGGAATGATATTAGACGGAGAAACATTGATTGATCAAGTACTTGTCAGTTGTTTTAAATCCCCTTATTCATACACAGGTGAAGATGTCGTTGAAATAAACTTTCATGGATCAAACTATATAGCTCAAAAAATATTAACTCTATTGTTACAAAATGGCGCTGTATCTTCTAAACCTGGAGAATTTACACAAAGAGCTTTTCTTAACGGGAAAATGGATTTGTCTCAAGCAGAAGCTGTTGCTGATTTAATTGCAACTCAATCTGAAATGGCTCATAAAATAGCAATTAAACAATTAAAAGGCGGAATAACAAATACAATCAAATCATTACGAATAGAACTTATAAATTTTGCTTCATTAATGGAACTAGAACTTGATTTTGGAGAGGAAGATGTGGAATTTGCTGATAGAAAAAAGTTTGTTGAACTAATTGAACTATTAATATCTAAAGTTGAAAAGCTTCATTCTTCTTTTATTTTAGGTAATGCTATAAAAAATGGAGTACCAGTGGCTATTGCTGGGCACCCAAATGTTGGAAAATCAACACTATTGAATACTCTTATTAATGAAGAAAGAGCTATAGTCTCCGCCCAACCTGGAACTACACGCGATACTATAGAAGAAATAATTACATTAAAAGGTATAAAATTTAGATTGATTGATACTGCTGGAATCAGAGAAACTAATGATGAAATAGAAAAAGAAGGAATAGGTCGAACTTATAAAAAAATTAATGAAGCAAGAATAATTATATGTCTTTTTGATGCAGAAAATATTAATGAAGAAAATGCTAATCAATTTTTAAATGACATTAACTACTTTTGCAATGATACTATAAACTTATTAAAACCAGAATACGTCTTTATTATTAATAAAATTGATAAAATTAATGGTAAAGTTAATATACCGCAAATAATTTATCAAAACAAAAATTTAATTGAAATTTCTGCAAAAAAACAAATAAACATAGATAAACTAAAAGAAATACTTTTTAAAATTACTATTGGAGACATTTCTATAGAAAATGAAATTATTATTTCAAATGCAAGACAAGCTGAAAATCTATTAAAGAGTTTAAATTATCTAAAGAATGCTTTAAATGCTTTAAATAATGGGCTAACAACTGACCTCGTCAATATTGATATTCGCTCTGCAATACATTATCTAGGTGAAATTACAGGAACTATATCTACTGAAAATTTACTCGAAAACATATTTGCCAATTTCTGTATAGGGAAATAATAATGTTTAACCACAGATAAAGCATTGCAGGGCAAAACATAAAATAATATATTGAATTAAACAGAATCTTATAAAAAAACACAGAACACACTAGTTGAGACCGTTGCAAGGCAAAATTTCATAAAATAATTACATAAATTATTAACAAACAGTTGTTTGTGTTAAATATTTTTGTATATTTGCAGCATGAAATTTTGCCTTGCAACGGTCTCGGAGTATTATTCTTAATCAATTTTTAATTATTTTTGCAACTAGTTAAAATAATAAGTAAACTTTTTAGTTTACAAACTTTATTGGATAGTGTCTAAATAATGATTTTTTTTGACGTCTTTATATACAGTTTCAAAATATTTATTGTCTATGCCTGTGTCCTTAAACTCAATATCGTCTTCTTTTGCTGCATTTCTTGAATAATCCTCTATAGTTTGGAAACGTTTCATTGCTCCAGTTACTTCAAATATGGCTCTTAGTTCATTTAAACTTTCTTCTGGAACTTTTCTTAATATACCAGGCCCATCTCCATCACAATTACCACCTAATTGGTCTATAACTTCTCGCCAATTATCTTGCCTCCAATCCCAAATAGGACCTTGCTCTGGAAACAGATCTGTACCTGCACCCTCCATATATGTGCAATATCCATATTTTAATATCCATTCTCCAACAGTTCTTTTTATAGCAAATTGTTGGCGTCCCTTTTCTGATTCTATAAAATATCCTTTATCTTGAGAAATAGCTCTCAAAACAGTAATTATAAGCCCTGGAGTATTATCGCGTGGACATCTTGTCTTGCAAGACATACACTCTCCACAATACCATATTTTTTCTCCCTTTAAGAGATTCTCTATTCTCTCATCATCCCTACTCTGAACTTCATTTATAATATAACGTGGATCATAATCATAAAAACTTGCAGCAGGACAAATAGCAGTACACGTTCCACAATTTATACAAGCTTTTAAGCCCTCTTTTATTCTTACATCCTCTAATAATTGGTCAAATAATTTACCCATAGATTTAATTTATTTTTATAAAATGACGACAAATCTAGTAATATTAGATTTATTTTGCAATTTTATAAAAGAAACACAACAACAATTTTAGAGTTAATAATAATTAATCATTTATAAGTATATAATCTATCAACTATTGATTTGATTTTTCAATTCTTCCATTGCTTCATCTATAAGTTTTTTGGTCTTGTCAAAAACGGTTTTGATTTCATCAAGATTACTTAATTCCTTGGCATTTTTTTCAATAAAAAATAAATTATCTTTGATTTCATTCATACCAAATATGCCAACAGATGATTTTGCCTTATGAGATATAGCTCTAACTCGATCCCAATCTTTGCTATCCACAGCAATGCCTAAATTAGTTATAGCATCTGGGATTTGATCAATAAACATCTGCATCATTTCTAGTTCAAAATCTTTACTACCTCCTGATATTTGACTTAAATAGGATAAGTTTATGTGTTTAGTTTCTGTTTCCATAATTAACAACGTTTTTTTTTACAAATTTAAGCACAAAATCGTGACAAAAACAAGCAATAATTTCAAAATAAGCAATTTGCTTATTAAAAATCGAGTAGGAGGCGAGGGATTAATTCCCTCCCCGACCTCTCACACCACCGTACGTGCCGTTCGGCATACGGCGGTTCGTTAAACATGCTGTTTCCGATAATGTTCTAATAATGAAAATAAACCAT
>Ga0209319_1002243_pt1 | contig 12710 bp, 9 predicted proteins | sample RifGroE2_FD_184000 | JGI IMG/M metagenome (GOLD analysis project Ga0209319, IMG submission 184000) | Groundwater microbial communities from Rifle, Colorado - Groundwater E2 (SPAdes) (version 2) | ecosystem: Environmental > Aquatic > Deep subsurface > Groundwater | place: Rifle, Colorado, United...
ATTGAAGATCGGCACGAGCAAAAATCTGAAGTGGCACAGCAGTGCTGTCGGTTTCCAGATTTTCACTGATAAAAAGGGCCAAATCCATGGCATCGTTGGCAATCAATTTCGAGGTGCTCGCCCGCAGTGCATCAAGTTGAGCTTTGGCCCATTGAAAATTACCCATGTAATAACCCAGCTTCGATTTTTTAAACTTTACATCGTCGGCCAGCAGAGTGTTTTTGCTACTTTCAATTACCTGCGAATAAGTAATTACAGCCTCCCATAAATCGCCCGAAAAAACATAGACATCAGCAAGTTCCGCTTTTAATGCCGAAATTTGCTGGATATTAAGACCTGGCAAGGAAATTCCGTCGGTTAATGACTTAATCGCTTCAGCAGGTTGGTTAAGGTAAAAAGCAAGTAAATGAGCATAACTTGTGAGAAGTACCGATGTTTGATTAGAAATTCCCAGAATGCCAAATGTTTGTGTAAACTGGTTTTTAAGTTCGTTTCCATGAACAGGATCGTGAAGATCTTCCTCAACAAACCGATCGTAAAGCATGAGCATACGCTGCTGATAGGCCAAAAGGTAATATTCCGCTTTCTTACCTTTTCCAATCAGGTAATCATAGGCTTTTGTGGCCTCATCGTAATTTTTGTTGGTTGCCGAAACATTGGCAAGTCCAAATATATGGACATCTTCAGTTCCTGTACGCTTATCCAGTGCGATGGATTGCCGGGTGGCTGCCGTAAAGTTTTTATCCTGAATAAACAACCAGATCAGCAGCCGGTTGTAGTTTATTTGTTCGGGTTCGGACTGAATACGTTTCAGTAGATATGTTTTCAGTTGATTACTGATTTCCTTATCGTTATCAATCGATAACACCGAACTGAGATTGCTTTTTACAATATCAAGATTGCTTTCCTTCAGCTTTAACCATTCCAGGTATTCGTTCATCATCTGGTCGTAATTGCGCATATAATAATAAATGCGGGCAAGCTCATAGTTGAACTGCATTTCAGGAGTGTTTTTTCGGCCCTGCAAATAAACTTTCTCAGCAAATTCGAACTCGCGCCGGCTAACAAACTGATTCGCCAGATTCGAATACTCGCCCGGATTGCCTGAAATTGCAGAGAGAGCCTTTTCATATAATTCTATTCCTTCAGCAGGGTGCCCCTGCGCTTTTTTCAAAAAACCCCATTGTACATACCAGTATGAATCAGACGAATTCCCGCGCAGCCCCTTTCTGAGTTCTTTTTCAGCCCTTGAATAATCGGGAATAGCCAGTAAACAATCGAAATAAATATTGAAATAACTTTCAGCTTTTGTATCCGAATACAGTTTTTCATACAATTCGGCAGCCTTGCCAAATTCCCTGTTTTGGTAATACTGGCTTGCAAGAACTGACCTGTTTTGAAGATCTTGTGCCTGTCCGAAAGAAAAAACAGGAACCAGTAAAAATATGAGCCGGATCAAAGTCTTCATCAACAGATTTTAAGTTTGAACCACAAAAATAACAAACCAAAACGTTTCCTGCTGTCGGAACTAAGAATTGTGATCCAAATTGCCGTGATTGAACCGTTATCTTCGGATATAAAATCTAATTTTGCTGAAATTTTAGATGGAATGAGTACAGAATTAAAGGAACGTGAAAGGCTGCCTCGGTGGATGAAAATGCAGATGCCTAAGGGCGAAAGCTACTCCAGGGTTAAGAATCTGGTGAATCAGCATCAGCTGCATACCATTTGCTCCAGTGGAAACTGTCCAAATATTGGCGAATGCTGGAACCGTGGAACAGCAACTTTCATGGTTCTGGGTGAAATATGTACCCGAAATTGTAAATTCTGCGGTGTCACCACGGGCAAGCCTCTTCCTCCCGATCCGGAAGAACCACATCGCATTGCAGAATCGATAAGTATAATGCAGCTTAAACATGCCGTGATTACATCGGTTGATCGTGATGATTTACCCGATCTGGGCGCCGGATTTTGGGCAAAAACAATCAGGGAGGTCAAAGCACTGAATCCGGAAACGAAAATTGAAGTACTTATTCCTGACTTTCAGGGAAAATTGGCATTTATTCAACAAATCATCGACGAAGCTCCGAATGTTATTTCACACAACCTCGAAACTGTTGAACGATTGACTCCAACAATTCGCTCAAAGGCCAAATACAAAACCAGTCTGGATGTAATTCGCAGCATTGCCGTGTCAGGTATAATTTCCAAATCAGGGATCATGCTGGGATTGGGCGAAACTGAAGCTGAAGTTTTGCAGGTGATGGATGACCTTCGAGAAGTTGGCTGCAAAGTAATGACTATCGGGCAATACCTGGCGCCAACGCTCAGTCATATTCAGGTTGCAGAATATATTTCTCCTGAAAAATATGAGAAATACAGGATTATTGGCTTGGAAAAAGGATTTACTTTTGTGGAAAGCAATCCGCTCGTGAGGTCGTCTTATCGGGCAGAGGTGCATGCAGATGCAAAGTAACTGAAAGATTGAATTACTGAAGGATTGATGTACACTTCGTATTCAATGAATGACTATATAATGACAACAAATGACTTCAAACAGACCAGAAAATGGCAAATTTTAACTACGAAGATCTTGGTCTGAAAGACTATAAAGAATGCTGGGATTACCAGGAAACTATTCATGCTGAAATAGTTGCCGACAAGCTGACGAATAAAAAAAGCAGCGGGATCAACCGGTTTTTGCTGGTTGAACATCCGCATGTTTATACCTTAGGCAAAAGTGGCGACGAACACAACTTGTTAATCAATAGCGATTTCCTAAAAAAAATTGATGCGGTTTATTATAAAATTAACCGGGGAGGTGACATAACCTATCATGGTCCCGGTCAGTTAGTTGGTTATCCGATAATTGATCTGGAAAACTACCGGTTGGGGGTGAAAGATTACATTTTCAAAATGGAACAATCCATTATACAAACCATTGCAGAATACGGACTTGAAGGAGCTCTGAAAGACGGCGCTACAGGAGTTTGGCTCGATTCTACCATTCCGGCAAAAGCGAGGAAAATAAGTGCAATTGGCGTGCGGATTAGCCGTTATGTATCCATGCACGGATTTGCACTGAATGTGAATACCGATATGCGTTATTTCAGTTACATCAATCCATGCGGATTTTTAACTTATGGCGTTACTTCAATCGAAAAGGAACTTGGGCGCAAAATTGATATGCAGGAAGTGAAAGAGATTGTAAAGGCAAAATTCAATGAGGTTTATTAAAGTGATATAAATTGTTCAAAAGTTGAAAATGAAGGTTGAGGACAAAATATTATTTGGTGAAATTAAAAATCGTAACCGCAAGGTTTTTGAGGCATTGTTCTATGAATATTATCCGCACCTTACACGATATGCAGAAGGCTTTTTGTTCGATAAGCAAGCCTGCGAAGACATCGTTCAAAACCTTTTTATTTACTTTTGGGAGAACACCCACAGAATTGACATCCAGCTTTCGCTCAAATCCTACTTTTACCAATCGGTAAAGAACAGATGCCTGAATTACCTTCGCGATATTCATGTTCACGACAAACATAAAATCCTTTATCTTGAAGCCTTGCTCAATGAAGACGACTCGCCTGGCTATGTCGATCTGGAAATTATTACTAAAGTTCAGGAAGCCATTGCCCAGCTTCCTTTACAAATGGCCGAACTTTTTAAACAAAAATACCTCTTTGGCCGGAAAGTCCACGAGATTGCCGAGATCAATCACATTTCGGAAAACACCGTAAAAACGCAACTTAAACGGGCAAAGGATAAGATGCGCAGATTACTTCTAGAAAGTTCTTCGTTAAGATTCCTGCTATAAAACTCCCTTTATTTCAAAAATATTTTCTTTTTCTGTCACCCTTTTTGAAATGTTACGTGTCATCCCTTGACAAACCTAACAGAACAGAAATGAATCAGAACATCGATTTTGAGCTCATTTGGAAAAAAATTCACCATCAGACCAATGAGGAAGAAGAGATTCTTCTGCAAAGATGGCTTGATCTGGATAATTCACACCGAAAATACTTCAGGGATGCATTGCGCTATTATTCCAACGGAACGCAGTTTGTCAATTCTCCCGACGAATTAACAAAAGCGTTAAAAAAAATTCACCGCAAAGCAGGTATTCATACTCCTTCCAAAAGCAAAAGGTTCATTATTATTACCAGTATTACAGGCATTGCCGCCAGCATTCTCTTCCTCATTTATTTCCAATTCAATCATACGGATAAAATAGAAGTTATTAAAGTTGAGGAATATGCGCAATCGATTGTTCCGGGAAGCAATAAAGCTGTTCTCATCCTGGCCGATGGTTCCGAACACGATCTTACTTCAGGTAACAACTCCATTATTACAACTGACGGTACCGAAATCAAGAATTCAGGAAACAAACTGGAATACATGACCAAAAATGGAGTTTCTGCTGAAATAAAATACAATACCCTTAAAATTCCACGTGGAGGAGAATACTTCCTGATTATGGCTGATAGCACTAAAGTGTGGCTAAATTCGGAAACAACACTCCGTTTTCCGGTTCAGTTTGCAGCCGATGTTCGCAGGGTAGAACTTATTGGTGAAGCTTATTTCGAGGTAACCAGAAAAAGCGATGTCCCCTTTATCGTATCATCCGGCAATCAGCAAATCAGAGTTCTTGGCACCCAGTTCAACATCTCATCATATCCTGAGAAACCAATCATTTATACTACGCTGGTTGAGGGCAGCGTTGAAGTATCATTGGAAGGAAATACTGATGAAAAAATTAACCTAAAACCCAGTGAACAAAGCTATATCATAAAGACTGAAAACCATATTCAGAAAAGAATCGTGGATGTTAACCAGTATATTGCCTGGAAAGATGGACGTTTTGTTTTTCGCGACCAGATGCTGGGCGATATTATGGAGACACTTTCAAAATGGTACGATGTTCAGGTAACTTTTTCTGATGAGGAACTGAAAAATTTAAGGTTTACCGGAAATCTGGAACGTCATGCTGATTTCGGTGATATTCTGGGAAAAATTGAACGGACAAACGAAGTCACATTCGAAATTACAAACAATTTAATAACGATTAAAAAATAAAAAAGGCGGAAAATGTTTGCACCATTTCCCGCCTCAGACAAAGTGAAGTAAATGACAATGTATTAATTCACAGCACAAATCTATGAAAAAAAATCGATGTACCTCTATCCGTTGGCACGGGTGGAAAAAATTGTTCCTTATGATAAGGATAACTGTATTTTTTTTATTGCTGGGCCTATTGCAGGTATCGGCAAGTGTGTACTCCCAACAGACTAACCTTGCCCTAAAGCTGGAAAATACCACTGTGGAAAAGGTGCTCACAAAAATTGAAGAACAAAGCAAGTTCTACTTCCTCTACCGGTCCGATTTATTGAAAGAAATACCTCCGGTATCCATTCAGGTAAATGACGCCAAACTGGAAGATATTCTGGACAGAATTCTGGTTCCAAACGGTTTCTCCTATGAAATTGAAGACCGGGTGGTAGTGATTAAAAAGGTAAATGAGCAGTCTGCTCCTGTTCCTGTCGAACAAAAAGCAGTTACAGGTACCGTTAAAGATAAGGATGGCATTCCCGTACCCGGAGCTTCAGTTGTTGTTAAAGGAACAACTATTGGAACCATCACCGACAATAACGGTGTTTTCCACCTTAATATTCCTGCCAATGCTGAGATCCTGTCCTTCTCGTTCGTTGGACTGACTTCCCAGGAAATACCTGTTGCAGGTAAAACAACTTTTGATATTGTACTGCAGGACGAGAATGTGGGCGTGGAAGAAGTTGTTGTGGTTGGTTATGGCACCCAGAAAAAAGTAAACCTGACTGGTGCAGTTTCGTCCGTAAAAATAGATGAAAAAATCTCCAGCCGTACTTTATCCAATGTTTCTTCAGGATTAACCGGACTTGTACCCGGGCTTGCAGTAAGTCAGAACACCGGGATGGCCGGGAAAAATGATGTTTCAATGCTTATCCGTGGGATGGGAACTGTAAACAACGCCAACCCGCTGGTGGTTGTCGACGGTATGCCTGATGTGGATATTAACCGCCTGAACATGAATGACATTGAAAGTATATCTATTCTAAAAGATGCTACTTCTTCAGCTGTTTATGGTTCACGTGCGGCTAACGGAGTAATCCTGATCACGACCAAATCAGGAAAAGGGATGGCAAAAACGAACATCACCTATTCCAGTACTTTTGCGTTGGAAGTCCCAACCAAGGCGTATGAATTTATGGCCGATTATCCGCGTGCACTGACCCTTCATCAGCGAAATGCCGCGGTAAATACCCTTCGTTCAAACTATACTTTCAAAGACGGAACCATCGACCAGTGGATGTCCCTTGGAATGATCGATCCTTTGCGTTACCCAAATACCGACTGGTGGGATGTGCTGATGCGCAATGGCGAAGTCCAGAACCACAACCTTTCGGCTTCAGGAGGTAACGAAAAATCAAACTTTTTTATTTCTGTCGGGTTAATGGACGAAAAAGGTCTTCAGATCAATAACGACTATTCCCGTTACAATGCCCGCTTTAACTACGATTACAAAGTTCGTGACAATATGAATGTCGGGGCTAAATTTGCCGGCAACTGGTCGAAATTTACCTATGCACTGGAAGATGGTTTTACGGATGATGCGTCAACCAACACCGCCGGATTCGACCTTCAGTATGCCATTTCAGGATTAACTCCCTACGATCCGGCAACGGGTTTATACGGAGGGGTAATGGCCTATAATGAAGACCCACAGGCATACAACCCTTATACCCAATACGTAAACAGCCTGAATTACCAGAACCGTCAGGAAGCCAACACCAGCATATACTGGGACTGGACTCCGATTAAAGGCTTAACTGCCCGCATCGACTACGCCCTGAATTATTACAATCAGTTCCGATATACGGCTGCTATTCCAAACCGCTCGTTCAATTTTCAGACTAATGCATTTGGCTCGCGTACCTATGTTGGAACCAATGCAGGAGTAGCCAACTATACCAACACAGGATACAAAACACAATTGAACGGACGTTTGACTTATCAGACCACTATTGCAAAAAATCACGATATTAGTGCATTGTTTGTATATGGGGAAGAATATTGGTATGCCCGTTCACAGACCAGTTCACGTACCGACCGTTTACACCCATCACTGCACGAAATTGATGCCGCACTTTCAGGAACAACACAAGGAGCCGGCGGTAACTCCAGCACCGAAGGTTTGCGTTCGTACATCGGGCGTTTAAATTATGCAGCCTTCGATAAATATTTGCTCGAAGTTAACTTCCGTTACGACGGTTCTTCAAAATTTCTTCCGGGCAGCCAATATGGATTTTTCCCTTCTGCCGCTTTGGGATGGCGTTTCACTGAGGAAAAATTTCTTGGCCCTTATCTGGAAGGAATTCTATCGAACGGAAAACTTCGGTTATCCTATGGTGGGCTGGGAAATAATAGTGGTGTAGATCGTTACGAACAGCAGGAAACTCTGGCTGCCAACCATTATATGATTGCCGGGGCTATTGCCATGGGATTAGTGAATAGTAAAATGGTAAACCCTGAACTTTCGTGGGAAACTACGAGTGTGTTCAATGCCGGGTTAGATTTGGGTTTCTTCAACAGTAGGTTAACTGCGGAAATTGATTATTACGATCGATTAACAACAGGGATGAATCGTCCGTCAGAAATGTCCATCCTCCTGACCGGAGCCTATAATGCTCCCCGCAGAAACATTGGGAATCTCCGCAACCGGGGTATTGAAGGTAATTTTACATGGAAGGATCAAATCCGTGACTTCACATACAGTTTCAACCTAAATGCATCTTACAATGCGACTGTACTCGAAAAATGGAGCGAATTTTTAGGGAGAGGTTACACTTTCCTGAATATGCCTTACCATTTTCTTTATACTTATGAAGATATAGGTATCGCCCAAACCTGGGATGATGTGTACAAAGCAACGCCTCAGGGTGCATCCCCCGGCGATATTCTGCGTAAAGACCTGAATGGCGACGGCAGAATTGATGGAAACGATTTAAAAGCATATTCAGACGTTCAGCGCGATCGGCCAACCACCAACTTTGCCTTCAATACCAGCGTTGCCTGGAAAGGACTTGATTTAAATATTCTATTTCAGGGTGCAGCAGGACGAAAAGACTATTGGATAAATATTTTCAACAACATGAATTTTGGGGCACAGCGCTATGCCTCCACATGGAACCACTGGAATAATCCATGGAGCGTTGAAAACCGCAATGGTGAATGGCCCCGATTGGGTGGAAGCAACAACCGGGTAGAAACAACTTTCTGGCTCGATGACCTGAGTTACCTGCGTTTAAAAAACGTTCAGTTAGGTTATACTTTGCCTAAAAGCTGGCTGATTAAACTTGGCATCGAAAGTGTCCGTATTTACGGATCGGGTGAGAACCTGACTACCATTACTAAATTCCGCGGATTGGATCCGGAAAAGATTGCTAACGCAAGTGACGCTTATCCGTTGAATAAATCCTTCTCACTCGGTATTAATATTGGAATCTAAAAATGACCACTATGAAAAATATATCTTCAAAAATACTGGTCTTCTCGCTAATTGCCGGGTTGACCCTTTTCAACGGTTCGTGTACCAAAGACCTGCTCGATCAGGTACCGACCACCGACCTTGGCGCTGCGGCTTTCTGGCAAACCGAGGCTGATGCAACCACTGCCCTGATGGGCGCCTATTCAGCGATAAGGCCGCTTTTCGATCGCGATTATTATTTCGACGGACACGGAGAGTATGTTAGAACTCGTGGAACCAGTACCACCAACGGAAACCTTCGATTAGGCGATGCCTATAATGGCGGTAATTATACCCCATCAGGTTACGGCGCGAGCTTCGATAAATATTACCGTTATCTCTACGGAGGTGTAACCCGGGCCAACTACGTGATTGAAAACGTCAAAAAAATGCTTCCAACAGCCAGTGCCACTTCCAAACCCGGACTGGAGACAGTAATAGGAGAAGCCCGTTTACTTCGCGGAATGGTTTATTTCAGGCTGATTTCGATGTGGGGCGATGTACCTTACTTTGGGAATGTCATCTATTCAAATGATGAGGTTGCCAGTATGGCACGCACTCCAATTACACAGGTCAAAGATTCGATTATGGCTGACTTTACTTATGCTTTCGAGAAACTTCCCGTAAAAGCTTCAGCCTTGGGTCGGGCAGGAAAACCGGCAGCATTGGCTTTCAGAGGCAAAATGAACCTTTTCTGGGCATGCTGGAATAAATTCGGTTGGCCCGAACTAGATACTTTTACTCCTGATGCAGCAGCAGCTACAACAGCATACACTGCTGCGGCTGCCGACTTCAAATCAGTCATTCAGGATTATGGGCTAACTCTGTTCCGTAACGGCGAACCCGGAGAATGGGGAACCATGGGAAATGCTGACGTGCTTCCCAATTATTTCTACCTGTTTTTGCCCATAGCAAATGGTGATCCTGAAATGATTATGACTTTCACTCATGGTGGGACAGGAACAGGTCAGGGTGAAGAATTGATGCGCGATGTGGCTGGCCGTACTCACGAAGGGTCACAATGCTGGGTTTTCCCGTTCTATGAAATAGCCGACCGTTATCAATCAACGGTTACCGGCGACTTTGCTGAAAAACTGATTCCAACAAATCCAAGTACTGCAGGCGCCAGGACCAAACTGAATTCAGCAGTCAACCCTGCAAGTTATGCGAACCGTGATTACCGAATGAAATCGTCTATCATGTGGGACTATGAATTAAGTATTGGATTAACTTCCTTGAAATCGACCGGTTATACCCCATTCATTTATAAAACATGGAATTCGGCTGTTACCATTAATGGCGTGAAATACACTTCATACAATACAGATGCATCCGTTTACGGATATGTATTCCGTAAATTCCTGCGCAACTATGGAGGTTTGGGCCGTAGCGAAGGTGATTATGCCTATCCGGTTATGCGTTTAGCTGATGTTTTCCTGATGTACGCCGAAGCTACCAATGAAATAAGCGGACCTCAGGCTGATGCCATCGAACTGGTTAATAAAATACGCCACAGAGGAAACCTGCCCGCATTGGCTCCTGAGAAAACAGCATCGAAAGACGCTTTCTTTTCTGCCATCGAACAGGAACGAATCGTTGAATTATTGGGAGAAGGCCAGCGTGGTTTTGACATTCGCCGTTGGAGAGCTATCGAACGTGTTTGGAACCCGCCTTATGGATTGGGTGTTTGGAAACTCGATACACATGGTGCACAACGCGACCGTTATTACCAGAATACTTCGGAACTGACTTATCAGCAAAATTACATTTTCCGTATTCCTCCGGGAGAACGTGACCGTAACCCTAACCTGACCCAGAACAAACCCTGGTTATAATCACCGACAAAAAATTGTGAAACTTTAACACATAAACAATGAAAAAATATCTGATCATATTCACAGTTATCACTATAGTAGCCTTTGCCTGGGTTCGTTGCACCGATTTTCCTATTGACGAAGATGGTTTGCTGATTACCACCAGAGGCCAGTGCTATGTAAGTAACTTTGAGTTACTTGGCGCTGATTTTCAAACCGTCAGAACAAAGGCTGCGGTAATCGACACAACTGCTCAAACCGTCAATGCAGAAGTATTTTTCGGGACTGACCTCAAAAACCTCTATCCTCAATTTAGCCTGGTTACCGACGCCAAGCTTGATCCGAAAATTGTAGGGAAGGTTGATTTTTCTGACTTAACCAATCCTAAGAAATGGACAGTCATCTCGGGTAACCGTTTGGTTAAAAAAGAATATACCGTTTATATTACCGTTCAACCCAAACCATAAAAGAACCGATTATGCAACTGAAATATTATAGTTTAACCCTCCTGACACTACTGGTCGTATCTTTCATGGCCTGTCAGGATGAAGAATATAGCCTTCCTACTTTAGAACCAGGGCTTCACAACGATGTAATTAAACGGACGCTTGGGCCTAATGTGGTTGGCTTAAACCTGGAATTTGCTTATGCTATGGCTTTACCCAGAGCTGAAGGAAAGATTATTTCAGCCCAGGTTGAAGCTTCCATTGCCGGGGGACCTGCCACTTATTTGGAATACCGTTCATTCAGCACCAACAGTAGCGGTGTTGATGTACCGGTCACCATCGGTTCTCCTTCGGTCACTTCCGGAACCAAAACTGAAGTTGTTTTCAGCAAAGATACCTGTGCTGCTACTTTACGCTACTTCTATATTATTCCTGAAGAAGCCCGTGGTAAAACAGTTAGTTTTACTTTCTCAGCAAATGCAAGTAACGGCCAAACAGTATCCTACACCATGGGACCATACAACATTGCCAAAATGGATATGAAACTGGATCTGGTTGTTAGCGATAACAACAACAGTTACATTTCTATTGCCGACATGGCAGCCTACAATGCAACTACTGCTGCAGCCAATGCTGCCAAGATTGACCTGGTTTACTTATACAGGTCGTATACCACAGCAGCATTCAATCATGCACTGGTTGCACCATCGGCAAATCCTGATTACAAACCTGGAATTACATTACCTGCCGGTGTGAGTAACAGTGCAAAAATCTGGAAGGTATGGGCCTTACGCGACCAACATCTGGCAAGATTGCAATACGGCATTTATATTGACGATGTCGATTTCCAGGAAATTGATTTTACCGGAGCTCCTGACTATGCCATCAATTTAAGGGCAGAAGCCGGAACCTGGGTCGAAACTGCTGATGGAACATACCGCGCGTATATTTACATCAACAAAATTGACAATACCAAGAAGGAAATGACCATCAGCATCAAACGTTTTTTAATGAAATAACCAATTAACCTAACCTAGAGATATTGTGTCCTTCAGATGCAATATCTCTTTTAAAGCCTAAACCAACTAAACTTTTGCCTTTTGCTGTAGTGGCCAAGGGCTTTGAGTTTATTGTATCCTGACCAGTACAATTCAGGGATTCATTCATAATTCCTGAATATATTATGCCTAAACCAACTAAACTTTTTTAACCAAAACCATGAAAGGAAAGAATTTCACAATCATTCTGATAGTATTGATCGCTTTCCTCTACTCACCAAAATCTACTTCAGCACAAAAATTTATTCATCCGGGAATAGACCAGACTTCAGTAGATTTGGAATACATGAAGAAACAGGTTCTCGCCGGAGAACAGCCCTGGAAGGGTGCTTTTGATCGCCTGAAAGCCTTAACCAATCTTCAGTTTGATGTAAAACCATTTGCCCATGTGGTGCGGGGACCATACGGCAAGCCAAACATTGGCGGCGATGATTTAAGAAATGGTTCGGAGATGGCATACAATTGCGCCATCATGTGGATGATTACTAAAGAAAAAGCCTACGCGCAAAAGGCTATCGAAATTATTAATGCGTGGTCGCCTGTTTTGTGGGATTTCGACTACAACGATGCCAAACTTCTGGCGGGATGGACAGGCCATAGCCTTTGTAATGCTGCTGAAATTTTGAAATACAGCGACTCGGGCTGGCAACAAAAAGACATTGACCGTTTCAACGAAATGCTGATGACGGTTTATTATCCCTTGATGCGCTTCTATTATCCACAGGCCAACGGAAACTGGGATGGCGCCATCATTCATTCCATTCTGGCCATCGCTATTTTCACCGACAACCGCGAAATGTTCAACAATGCCATCGATCATTTCCTG
>Ga0209319_1002245_pt1 | contig 12695 bp, 9 predicted proteins | sample RifGroE2_FD_184000 | JGI IMG/M metagenome (GOLD analysis project Ga0209319, IMG submission 184000) | Groundwater microbial communities from Rifle, Colorado - Groundwater E2 (SPAdes) (version 2) | ecosystem: Environmental > Aquatic > Deep subsurface > Groundwater | place: Rifle, Colorado, United...
TACTAGTATGCTGTACCCTTTTTCTGGATGTTGTCTTATTTCATCAAATTCCTGGTCTGTAAGCTTTGAGTCTTTGTTTATTATTTGATCCTTTACCCCAATCTTTCCTATATCATGAAAATACCCACCTATTCTGAGTATTTCGATTTCCTCTGGTGTAAGTTTCATAGCATGTCCTATTATAGTAGAGTAGTAAGACACCCTATCAGAATGCCCTTTTGTGTACTCATCCTTAGCATCAACTGTAAGTCTTAGTGTTTCAACTAATCCAGAATAAGTATCCTCTAGGTTATTATGTAGCTGTGTTATTTCTTGATTTTGTACTGTTGTTTTTTCTACAAGATCATATATATCTTTGTTTTGTTCTAGTACTCTTACTGCAGCATAGAGCCATAGTAGTAGCTGGTCGAAGTTGTTGCTCTTTTCGCAGTAGCCTTGGATATTTAGTCTTTTTAAAGTATCGAGTGCCGGTGCTCGATCTTTGAATCCCGTCAAAAGCAGAATATGTATTTTCACATTGAACATTCTAACTTGCCTTACAAACTCATCTCCATGAACAGGCTCCATAAAATAGTCACTTACGATAATATTATATGTATCGTTATTTTTGAGTTCTTCAAGTGCTTTTTCTGCGTTATCAAATCCAGTACACTGAAAACCACTTTTTTTAAGTATCATTTCAAGTATGTCAAGTACTCCTTTATCGTCATCAACTAATAATATCTTATACTTTGAGTCAAGCTTGAACTGTTCAATATCATACATTTCTTTTTCATCACGGTTAGTTAGTACTACATTATTTTGGATATCCTGTAAATTTTGTTCTCTCAATCTCATCATTATCACCTTCACATTCAAAATTTTATTATATAACAGTAGCATTAATTCTACTCTATAATAATTTATTGCAATCGTTTAGTTAACTTCTGATTTCTTATGTCCTTTTTCAGGTATAACAACTGTAAATGTACTTCCCTTTCCATATTCTGTTTCTAGCTCTATAGTCCCTCCAAATTTACCTTTTATCGTAGAGAGCGATATATAAAGCCCTAAACCAGTTCCATTTCTCCCCTTTGTAGTATACATTTGTTTAAATAACTTCTCTTCCACCTCTGGTTTTATACCACCAGCCTCATCTTTTACTATAAACAAAATGTCTTCAAAACCATTTTCATTATTATAGCACTTTTTTATTGTAAAGTCAATATTTCCTTTTTTATCTTTATATGCATCAGCTGCATTTGATATTAAATTATTTAAGACCTGAATTATAACCGTTACATCTCCTATTATTTCTGTATTTCCATCTATCTGCAAATTTTTAATTAGTTTGCAGCCATGCTCCATAAGCATATGAGTTACTATTATATCCAGTCTTTTTATAAGTTCATTTATTGTAAAGCTAGACATTCGATTACTATTATCAGTAACCGCTTGATCCTTTACAGTAGTAATAACATCATTCATATATGCTGCATATTCCTTTACCTTACCTACCCATATATTCATCTCTTCGGCTATAGCCTTATAGTCTTCTTTGGTTACACTTTCATTATCCAATGATTTATCAAATTCAGTTATAAGATCTCCTATCGCCTCCATAGCTCCTGCCACAGACATTATAGGACTCTTCAGGTTATGTGCCATACCTCCCACCAGTTCTCCAAGTGACGCAAGCCTTTCTTGGTCTACAAATCTTTCATGCTCTAATTGCTCTGCTTCTTCGAATTCATTAAATGCTTCTTCGAGCTCGCCGATTTCGTCGTTTGAGGTTATTGGAAGTTTGTGTTTTAGCTTATCTTTACCCTTCGATATATCTTTAAGACTTCGTGTAACGTCGGATATATCTTCTGCAAGGCTATGTGCAAAATAATATAAGATGATTGAATTAATACTTAACAATATTATAAATGCCATACCGAAATAAATTATTATATAATCAGATACCATTTCATACTTAATGCCTATATAACATTTTTCATTTGGTGTATTAACTTGTACCGCCACTCCTTGTCCATCATATCCATAATTTTCATATATATGTCCCCCATATTTAAAAGATATTTCTTTCATATATTTTATAAAAAACTTCTCCATAATTATTTTTTTATCGGTAATTATGTTATCTTTACTTGTAATTATAAACCAATAATCCTTGTCACTTTTATATTTTATTACTCTAAGCTTCTTTTTAATTTCTTCTGCATTATATATACTTGTATTATTAAATGTGTTATCCAATTGATTTTTGTAGAATTCAAACATCAATTGTCCTTTTTCTTTCACCAATGTCGAGTATCCCATTAAACTTGTAAATAGCATCGAAACACAAAACATAGGTATTATCTGCAAAAAAATTGTTTTCTTTAATTTTATACTAGATTTTACATTTTTATTTTCAACACCAATCAAATTAACGATTGGTAAATCTATTAATATCTTTTTCATAATATTTCTTACAAATATGTACGATATCAAAGAAGCTGTTGTTGTTGCAGTAAAAAGTAAAATCCCCAATTTCAATATTAAAATCATTTCAAGTTTTAATACCGCAAGTATTAGAACCAAAACAATTATCGGTATAAATGATTGAATAAAATATATTTTATATGGAATTTGTATACACCTTTTCCTTATTTCAAATATATTAACATCATTTTTTTTATTGTTAATATTTATATTTTTAAGTAATACTCTTAACATAATAGTACTGCTTAATATTACTATGAAAAGTATTATACTATACTGATAATTATAAGAAAGTCCCACAAATTCTTTTTCGAACTTATTATTTATCGAATCAGGAGGATAATTTAATATCCACGGTATTATAAAATAGTACATTACACCTACTAAAACATTTATTATATTATATATTAGATAAATTTTAGTTGAATTTTTTATCTTAGTCATCGTATCTCCTCATTTTCTATTTTATTTATATACTTCTGTGTTAACTTATTATCTATTAGTATATGTTTTTTTATTACTTTATCTTTACAATCATTATAATAGTCCGATATGTTCTTTATCTCATCTATAAGTACATTATCATTTACATATTCTTTAATTTTTCTATCAAAATATTTAATACTAACTTGCTTTATTTTTGAAATATCCTTATAATAGCTCTCTAAAACTTCTTTAATTGTGCAATTATCACTTATGTGAAATACTTTTTGTTTAGACGTAGTTTTCATTATATTTACTAATCTTTTAGCACACTCATCTACTGGTAAAACCTCTACTATATGCCTTAAAAACTTTCTTGGTATCATACCTAATTTACTAATAGCTTCTAGCTTTAAATATAACATGCTAGTATTCTTATCAATTTGAAATTTATCATCCGTTTTTCTCCATGTAATAATTCCAAGTCTAAATATTTTAGCATCTAACCCGTCCTCAATAGCTTTCAAAACTTCTAATTCTGCTTCATATTTACTCCTTACATAAGGATTTTCTTTATATTTTTGACCTATATATAATCTATTTTCCGTAAATAATCGTTTATTCCTCTCAATATCAACCAAATGCTTACCAGTCACAGATACAGTAGACATGTAATTAAGTACTTTGTTATTTTTTTTACAAAAATTAATCACTTTTCTTGTTCCAAGTATGTTTATTTTATAAAAACTATCATATTCCCCATAAAATCTTACAGTAGCCGCTAAGTGCACTACTGTATCTATACTTTCCCTCACAATTTTTAATTCTGCATTATCTAGTCCAAAATTTTTTTCTGTTATATCACCTTTAAAAACAAATATTCTTTTGTCAATTAAATCAATATATCTACCTTCAAAATAGTAATTAAGCGACTCTATCAGTCTATTTTTGCTAATACTTACTTCGCTCGCTCTAATTATACAATATATTGCTGAATTAGTCGTTTCTATCAATTCTTTTAATACATGCATACCAACAAATCCAGTTATACCAGTAATAAAAACACCTTTAATTTCTATTTTTTTTATTTTTAATCTACTCGCCTTTATATTCGCAACTTGTGCTATAAGCTTTTGATTCGTATATAGTTTATTATTGGGGTTAACTCTTAGTTTTTGTATTAATGTTTTTAGTGTACATTTTTTATACATATCTTGAATAGATATATCTATTCCGTACATTTTAAACCTAGTAGCTAACTCCATTTTCTTCAATGAATCAATATGTAAATCTGTCATCTTTTGATTTAAATTAATCTTTTTACTCTTTGTAATTTCTTCTAATATTTTAATGACTCTACTTTCTAAATCCTTGCTTATATTTTCCTGTTTATTTTGTTTTACATTACAAGCCTTCTTTTGTAATTCTTTCCGATCTATTTTCCCATTTTGTGTTAATGGCATGTACTTTATCATTCTGATATAACGAGGTATCATATAGTATGGCAATCTATTAAATAAATACTCTCGTATATTAGCTTCCTTTAATTTTTCATTGCCTCCTATAATATATGCCATTAGATAGATATTTTCCCCATCATCTTCAATAATTACCACAGCCTCTTTTATATCTACAATAGAATTCAAAACATTTTCTATTTCTTCAATCTCTATTCTAAATCCATTTATCTTCACTTGATTATCTAATCTCCCATAATGCTTTACATTTCCATCATCTTCCCATATAGCTAAATCCCCTGATTTATAAACGATACCTTCACAAGATAAATCATTCTTTATAAACTTCTCTTTAGTCTTAGTCTCCTTATTTAAATACCCCCTTGTTACACCATCACCACCTATACAAAGTTCTCCCTTTATCCCCTTTGGTAGCAACTTATTATATTTGTCTAGTACATATATTTGCGTATTTACAATAGGCTTACCAATATTGATATCCTCATCGCGAGTCATATCTCTAATCGTTGACCACACCGTGGTTTCTGTAGGTCCATACATATTATATATTTTTGCCTTAGTTACCTCCTGTAGAACTTTTAGCAAACCTATATGGCAAGGTTCTCCACCTACTAATATATCTGTAGTATTTTTCAACCATTCTGTTTCCTCACCTATATCTGTAAAAAGCTTTATCCTAGACGCTGTTGTTTGTATAATATTTATTTTATTTCTACACATAAGCTTGTTAAACTCCATAGGATTTTTTTGTTGTTCTTCATTCGCAATATATATCTTCATTCCCTTATGTAAACTCAAATATAACTCTAACGCAAATATATCAAAACATATAGTCGTAACAGACACTATCTTTTTATCTGCATTACATTCTAACTCTTTATCCATTCCATAAATAAAATTCATCAAATTTCTATGCTCTACCATTACCCCTTTAGGCTGCCCAGTCGAACCAGATGTATATATCACATACACCAAATCATTTGGTTTATTTATCACATCTAAATTACTGCTATCTTCAGTATATATACCAGCATTACCTAACTCTATAAATATTTTCTCACCACTATACTCTACCTTGTCCTCTAACTTTCTTTGAGTAAGTAATATTTTTACATCAGCATCATCCAACATATACTTTATACGTTCCTCCGGATACTCCGGATCTATCGGCACATAAGCCCCACCAGCTTTAAGTATAGCCAATATACCCACTACCATCTCAAGCGAACGGTTTACCATAACACCCACCAGCTTATCAGCCCCTACGCCTTTATTCCTCAAAATCCTTGCTAACTGATTAGCCTTTTCATTTAGTTCCTTATACGTCATTTGACTATCTTCAAATACTATTGCTATATTATCTGGTGTACGTTCCACCTGCTCTTCAAATAGTTGATGTACTACTTTATCCCTAGGATAGTCTGCGTATGTATCGTTAAATTTATATAATAATTCTTTCTTCTCTGCTGTTGTAAGTATCTCTAGTTCATATATTTTTTTCTCAGAATGCATAATAGCATATGCAAGCAAATTAAACATATGCTTGAATATGCTATCTATTTCGTCCGAAGTAAATAACTGTTTCAAATAATCTATCTCTACTATAAGTGTCCCGTCACTTTCTCTGTCGCTTACGTGTACTGTGAGTGAGTTTGTGTTATGACCGTTTGACCACCATTTCGTTTCATATGGTAGCTCTTCTGGTATGTCAAATTTTGCATTTTGATATGAGAATACTAGGTCATATAGTCTATCTGATGTTTCGTGTGTGTCTCTAAAGTCTGATAGTATCATGTCATAAGGATATGCTTGGTGCATAAGTAGCCCTTTTATTTCTTTTTCTACATTTTTTGTGTGCTCTACAAATGATGACTCTAGGTCTACCTTTACTCTAAGCGGTGATACTGAGATGAACATCCCTATTGTTTCCCTTTCTTTTTTCCCGTTTCTGTTTAATATTGGTGTTCCTATTGTTATGTCTTCCTTTTGTGTTATGCGTGCTAAATACGCTACTAATGTTGACATCAAAAAGGCATAAGGTGTTACTCCATGACTTGCACAGTATTCATGGAATGCTTTTGTTAGATGCTTTGGAACCTTATACTCATTCCTACCTGCTTTTAAATCTGCTCTTTCTGCATTATATGCTTTTAGCTCTGTGAATTCTGGAAATGTTTCAAATTTCTTTAGCCAGTATTCTTTGTCTTTTTGAAATCTTTTTGAGTTTTTATATTCTTCTTCTCTTTTTATAAATTCTATATAAGAGAAGGTTCCAACACTTTTAAGCTCCTCTTCCCTGCTTAACGTGCTGTATATAGTTGTCAATTTACTGCACACATTAACTATAGACATTGCATCTGTAATAAAATGATGTCCTTTAAAATAAACTCCTTTTCTACCATCATTATACACCACTACCGCAAAGTCATATAGTGTTGTATCTACTAACTCAAATAACTCAAATATCTTTTGTGCCTCACTATTTATCGCTTCTTCCATTTGCTCATCTGTATATCCTGTATAATCAAGTATCCGTATCTTTTCGTATGTATAGTCTTTTATATATTGGAACGGCTGCCCGTCACGTTCTATAACTCGTATCCTTAGTGCATCATTTTGCTCTATAAGTATATTTATTGCTTTCTCCAATTTTTCTATATCCATTTCTTTTTCGTATTTTACTGTTCCTACTATATTATTTACAGATGTATTATGATGAAACAACTCCACATTCCATATCCCTAACTGAGGATGGGTTAACTTATATATCTCTTCTGTCATATCTTTTTTCCCCTCTCATCATTAAATTGTAAGAACTACCTTGCATTAGATTATATTACAATTTTTTCCCTTTTTCAATAGAATTTGGAATTTGTAATGGGATTGTAATATTTGGTGGGGTATGAGGGAAGTTTTTTTGCTTAATTTAAATCATACTTCTAGTTATTGCGTGGCTAATCTTGTTATTTATTGCAACACCATCTTGCATTATTTTAAACATTCATATCTATCTCATCATTTAATTCTTTCTTTTTAATTAAATGATTTCCTTCCAAAGTATAACATTGTAAACTTTCAATGTTACTTAAAAACTCTCTATCATGTGAAACTAATACAACACTTCCTTTAAAATCATTTACAACTTCCTCTAGTACCTTTATTCCTTCTAAGTCCAAGTGATTGGTAGGCTCATCTAATATGATAGCATCTATTTCCTTCCCACTAAATGATGTTAGTATCATTCTAACTCTTTCGCCTGGGCTTATATCTGACATCCTTTTATTTATTTCATCTCTATTAAATTGAGCCTTTACAATTAAATTTATCGCTTCTTCTCTTGTAACTTTACTATTTTCAACTATATACTGAACAAGAGTAGCTGCTTCTTCTTGTAATGCATTATGCTCCTGTATCAAATTAATAAAGTTTTTTGTTTGTCTTACTTCACCACTTATTATATTTTCATCGTAGCACATCGCTTTCAATAATGTTGTTTTCCCTGAACCGTTTTCTCCAAGTATTACAATTTTTTCACCATATTCCACATTTAAGGTTATAGGACCTATTTCAAAACCATTCTCATAACCAATTATAATATTATTCATTTCAAAAATATACTCACTAGTTTTCCTATCAGAGTCTTTTATATTAATTATGAATGGCTTTCTTGTCTTCGGTTTCTCTACATCTTCTAACTTACTTATTTTCTTTTCAATATTTTTCGCACCACTACCTAATTTGCCTGACTTATTTCTTTCATATCCCTTAGTATATTTATCGTTATCATTAACCCCTTGGGCACGTCCTGATACTGCCCAATTCTTTTTCCGATTTGCAGAATTGTTTAATCTTCCTATCTCTTCTTGCGTTTTTTCATATTCTTGAATCTGACCATTCAATAACTTCTGCTTATGTGTTATATAATCCGAATAATTTCCTCCGTACTCTGTTATCGTTCTTTTTTCATGACCAATTTCCCATATTTTATTCGTCACTCCATCTAAAAACTTTCTATCATGTGACACGATAATCATACTCGCTTGATTATTTTTCAAATAATCTTCCACCCACAATATAGCATTCAAATCCAAGTCATTGGTTGGTTCATCCAATAACAATATATCTGTGCCTTTTATAAAAACAGTAGACAATAAAACTTTTTTCTTCTCCCCTCCACTTAATTCCTTCATTCTAGTACTCTCAATATCTTTTTTCAAATTTAATCCAGCTAAAAGTTTTTGTATATTATATTCAATATTATACCCATCCAAACTAATAAATTTTTGCAAAATCTCTCCATATTCTTCTATTAAACCTTCATTCTCTAAATTATTTTCTAAAAACATAATTCTTTCTTCTAAATCTTTTATACCTGTTTTTATATATATATAATCTTTTATTGATAAACTTTCTTCGTCTAACAATATCTCTTGTTCAACACATCCTACATTAGTGCTCTTCCCTATACATATCTTACCTTTATAATCTTCATCTTGTCCTGATATTAGTCTAAGCAAAGTTGTCTTCCCCACACCATTGTGTCCAACAAGTCCAATCCTAATTCCACTTAAATCCTTTATTTTAAACGTTATGTCATTAAGTATTAATTTTCCTTCTATCTCCTTAGTAACATTAGTAACTTCTATCATTAACATACCACCTCTTTATTTTGTAAATATTTTTTATTTTATAAAATATTTACAATAATTATTAAACAGCTCGCTTGCCTTATTAATATCTTCATCATATATCTCTAAAACTTTCTTCATAGCATATTTATAATACTCTGACTTATCACATTTTTTCTGATTAACCAACTTATCTCTACCAAAAAGTAATAAATCAGCCGTACATACAGTACAAAATTTTTTCGCCCAACATTTTTTACATAACTCATAATTTTTTTTATTATTAAATTCATATATCTTAGCATCATCCTTTTTATAACTTCCAAGGAGTCTAATGCAGCTATACACTTCTTCATTATAATCATAAACATTAGAATAATCGTTTTGAAGTTCTTTACAAAAAAATTCATTTTGATTTTTTGATATCATTGTAGATAAAACAGTATCTAATATTCCACTTATCCCTGTGTTGTCACTATGTTCAAGTATCTTTTTGATAGAATTATCTATCTCACTATACTGCAATTCTTCATAATTTTCATCGTGTTGAAGTTTTAAATTTTCATCATCCGTTATAACATTACTAATCGAATACTTAATACCAAGCTTTTTAAAATATTCTTCTAAATCATTATATCCTATTCCATTATCCTTATGATACTTAGTATATGTACATATTAATTCTAGTTGCCCTTCCATATCAAATAAATCAAACTTTTGTATATTTTTTAATATTATAGCATGGGTATTTTTTCCCCTTAACAAATTGTGAATCTCTTCACTTCCATCTATACTTATATATACTCTAAATTCATACTCTTTAAAATACCTAACCATCTCATCATCTATGTTTGTTCCATTCGTTACAATTCTATAATCCTTTATGTCATAACAACTACTTAATCTATCAACTGCATATTTTATATTTTCAAAATTAAGAGTAGGCTCTCCACCAAAAAAATATACAGTATTAATCCGGTCATATTTTATAAATAGCTTATCCATAATTTTATCTATACTTTCTTTTGTAAGTATACTATCCTCTCTACCATAATTTCCTCCCTGTGCATAACAATACTTGCATTTAAGATTACACTTATTTGAAATATTAAATACCAATTTAAACAAAGTTCTTAATTCGTTATTTTTGTTTCTTTGATCACTTTCATTATTTTCTTTATATATTGTCGTGTCCTCATCTGTTACCTCATAAAAATCTAGAGTTTCTCCATTAAATATATACTTTTTATTGTTAATCAAAAATTCTTGCTTCATAATTGCTCACCTCAATATAAATTTAAAGGTTAACTAAGTTAGTTAACCTTTATTTACTTAACGTCCGCCTCCACAACTATGGCTTGGTCCACAACCGTCACTATTATTAACAACTACCGAACTTTTAACAAGTTCCCTAAAATTTAAGATTTTCATAATACTAACCTGCTCGTATAATATATTTAAATGATGATATAAAATCATTTAATTTCAAATTTTAGTTCTAATCCCTATCTATATCTATATTCTAAATCTCAAAAATCTTTTATTATAATAGCATAAAATATATTCAACCTCTACTTCTTAGACTTGTCTTTTTTTATAAGCATAATACTACCACATTTTTCATCTTATGTCAATATTTTTTAAAGATTTCTCAATAAATTAAGTTAAAGTTTTACATATTAATAATGCCCCAAATTACCCCTATCCTTCGCCTTTTCTATATAATACCTAAATACCACAACCCCCAGTATACCATATATAACCGAAGTTACAACCAACATACCTAAATCACTCCAAACAATATTATTCATCGTGATATTTTCTATAACTTTTGTTGCCCATGTTATGGGTATCATATAACTAAAAGTCCTTATATAAGCCGGTAATGCGTCTATTGGTGTTGTAATATTAGTAAAAAATAATAATACATAGGTAATAATCCCTAAAAATGCTTGTATCCTTTTATAAAAGAGAGCATATCCACCAAACATAAGCCCCAGTATGTAAAAGCAAAATACAGTAAAGGTTATAACTATCATTATTAATATATTTCCAAAACCTATATTTATGAAGTCATTCCAAAAACCAAATAAAATTATTACAATTAAAAAACTTATTAAGGCTTTAACGATGTTAAATGCCAAATTTTTATAGTTACCTCTATTTCTTGTGATACCTGTTTAATTAGTTTTGTTATATTCATTTTTGAAATGATATCAAGCCCTAATGTTGGTTCATCTAATATTAACAATTCTGGCTCTTTAAATAAGGCTATGATCAAAGCAAGTTTTTGTTTCATACCTCTAGATAATTTACTTACAACAATATCTTTTTTAGCGTATATATCAAAATATTTTAACAGAAAGTCTTTTCTTGTTTCGAATTTTTGACCCTCTATATTATTTAATAATGCAAAATAATTAATATTCTCTTCTACAGTTAAAAATTCGTATACATTTCTTGTCCCTTCTAATAATATTGATATCTTATCTTTTATTATATGTTTGTGTTTTTCTAGATTTAGATTATTCCAATATATACTACCACTAGTTTGCTTGATTAAATTTGAAACTATCTTCATTAATGTAGTTTTTCCTGCACCATTACTTCCTAAGATACCAACAACATCTCTCTTTTGTACCTCAAAAGAAATATTGTCATTAGCTACACATTCACCACGTTTATTTCTATATATCTTGCATACATTTTCTATTTTTAACATTTTTATCACCACCTTTTAAAATATATTTTTCTCTCAGAATGCAAAATAGCATATACAAGCAAATTAAATATATGCTTGCATATGCTATCTATTTCGTCCGAAGTAAATAACTGTTTCAATTTCTTTATCTCTTTTTCGTATTTTACTGTTCCTACTATATTATTTACAGATGTCTTATGATGAAACAACTCCACATTCCATATTCCTAACTGAGGATGAGTTAATTTATATATCTCTTCTGTCATATCTTTCTTCCCCTCTCATCATTAAATTGTAAGACCTACATTGCGTTAGATTATATTACAATTTTTTCCCTTTTTCAATAAAATTTGTAATTTGTAGTGGGATTGTAATATTTAGAGGGGTAGAAGGGGAATTTTTTACATACTTATTATTACAGTTTCGTATAGTTTTTTAACTATTTATTATTTCGCATATAATCTAAATATAATTTGTAAAAATCAATATGTGGAGGTAAGAATATCCCTTCTTTAATCATTTTCTCTATTTCTTCTATGGAAGCCCATTTTGCAGACTCTACTTCCTCTTTTTGAATAACTACATCAGCAATATTCATGTCCAAGGTAGTATAATATAAATCCACGAAGTCATCTTCCGTTTTTATTGTTTCAAACAATTTTAATTTTTCCCCTGTAACCTTTATTCCTAATTCCTCATCAAGTTCTATAACAATTCCATCTAAGCTTGACTCACCACTTTTGGGATGTCCTCCTGGAAAACTCCAAAAGTTGTTTTTAGCCTTAGGAAGTTGTTCAAGTAAAAATTCTCCTTTGGAATTTCGAACAAAAGCAACAACAGTTATATAATACTTTCCTTGTGGAATAGGTTCACCTTTAAAAATTGTTTCCCCTGTTAATATTTTATTCTCATCATATAAATCTCTTTTTTCCATTATTTCTCCCCCTTATAAGTGTTTCATAAATTTTTACTAGAATATTATGTTTTTGAAATTTT
>Ga0209319_1002246_pt1 | contig 12682 bp, 32 predicted proteins | sample RifGroE2_FD_184000 | JGI IMG/M metagenome (GOLD analysis project Ga0209319, IMG submission 184000) | Groundwater microbial communities from Rifle, Colorado - Groundwater E2 (SPAdes) (version 2) | ecosystem: Environmental > Aquatic > Deep subsurface > Groundwater | place: Rifle, Colorado, United...
TTCATTCTTAGTTAATTTTCTTTCAAAATCTTCACGCATAATTATTCCTCCTCTTTATCTTTTTTATTTTCTGTTTTTACACTAAAAGAAAAGATACTCAATATTCCACTTAAAACTACATAAGTCCAAAATCCATTAATACAAAATCCAGGTAAATATTTATCAAGCAACCACAATTTAATAGGTGTTAAAACTATTGCTACGAAAAATAATATTATAGTTGTTAAGCACCCTATACCAATTGGTATTGTTAACACAGATGCAAGCATTAAATATCTGAATAAATAACTAATTCCAAACATCAACAATGCAGAAATTATTAATGTTTTTGTGTTTATAATTGATATGTATTCATTGAAATATTCATTGCCTACCCAAAACACTAATCCAGTTAATAACAAGTTAAATAAATTAAATAATTTTCTCATATTTTATTCTCCTTCAAATTTATTTATCAACCTTCACATACTTCATTGTTTCAGTATCAATAATAAATCCTCTTAACCTATTTCTTATATGATCACAAGCACAATTAAATATATAAGTTTCACCTATCTTACTAACTCCAAATCCTTCATGTATATGACCACCAACCCATGCCAAAGGTTGTTTTTCTTCAATCATATTCCTGATTCTATTACTTCCTACTTTTCTACCATCTAAACAGGTATCTAAATCACAAGTATATGGTAAATCATGAGCTATAATTATTGATTTATTATCTATATTTAATTTATTTAATTCATATTCAATCTTACTTTCATTCGCTTCTCTGTTAGTATTAAATGGAGTTATATGAACCCATTCAAAAGGCATAAAGTTACGATATTGTTTTACATTAAGTAAGTAATTTACATCCCATTCATATGCCTCAAACCAATCGTCATTGCCTAAAATATATAAAAAATTACGATTTCTATTTCTTATTTCTTTCATACAATTTAAAAATATATCATAATCTTGATATTGTTTTTGTGTTAATTCTGCTAATGATTTAACTCTGTGCTTCCCTCCAATATCCCCACATATAAATACCATTTCTATATCTGATTTATTTATGAAGTTAATTAGTTTATTTAAAATTATTTTATTTCCATGAATATCACTAGCAACTAATATTTTCATAATATTATTTCTCCTCTTTTATATTATTTATGTATTATTTAATTTAAAAACACCTCAAACCTAAAACTGCTAATCCATAAAACATTCCAAATGTCAAAATCCAAGGCCAAACTTTTGATATTACATTAAATAATTTTTCACTAAACTTAGTTGATTTAATTGGTTTAGATGATAAATTAATTGGTTTGTAATATAATTTGTTATCAATAGTTATACGCATGTTTATCATTCTCCTACCATTTTATTATAAAATTACTCTTTATTCAAATATTGAAATTTATAAACCCTTATATTACAACACTTTATGAGTTCTCAATTTTTTTCAATTTCCTCACTTTCACTTAAATATTGTTCAAATAATTCCTGTGCATATTGTTTACCATGTTCATCTGCTAATTTTCTAATTTCTCCTTCAAAAGATTTAATTAATGTTTCCTTATACGATTTTCTCAATATATTTTTATCAGTCTTTGTTAATGATTCCAAAACATTTTCAGGTGTAATATCTTTAATAATCTCAAAAAATACTTTGTTCCCAACATCATTAACAAGATTATTGTAATCACTAAGCATATTTTTAAATCTACCAAAATTTTTAATTTCCCATTTTCTACTCCAATTGTCTTGTTTTAATCCTAATTCTTCAAAAACAATACTTACACCAGTTTTATTTAATTGACTTTGCATTATACTCCTAATATTATCTTCTGTGAATTTCTTTCCTATGTAATTCTTCAATTCCTCATTAGCAATTTTTCTTACTGTTGCAATAGAAATTTCTTTGTTATTAGACATAGTTAATTATCTCCTTTTATATTATATTTATAATTCTAATTTTATCTTAATGCCTTTGCCTTTTAAATTCTCAATACACTCTTCCATATACTTATCATCATGTTCAGAATATATAGGACTTCTACCTTTGTACAATCCAAATTCATTATAATTCCAAGGTTCACTTCTTTTCCCTCTATAAAATGCATTTAACCATTCAGGTGACACATTAAATCCACGTTTTTTTATTTCTATCATAACTTTATAATGATACTCAAATAATTTTGCTGGTTTATATGTAAAAACATAATCAACTGTTGAATGTTTTTTACCCCATCCAAGTCCACGCAAGGCACAACATTCTCTGTGCTGGCCAAGAATTCTTTGATTATCAAGATAAGGCAACAATTTTTCATGCCATAAACGCATTCTTAACCACCTCCCGATTCATTAATCATATAATATACCATCCTAACTATATTGTCAACATTTATTTTTATATTCTATTAATTATTTATTTTATTATTTACAATTTTATTAATTTCATTCCTTGCCTTAATAACATCTCTTGAATATCTACTAACATAAGTCCCGTTCTTGCTCGCATAATTCTTAGCTCCTGCAATGCCTCTATTATATGATGTAAACAATGCATCATTTTCTAATCCTTTATTTTTCAGATAATTCAACCAATATAATCCTGCCGATAAATTAAATTCAGGATTTAATCTACTCCATAAGTCAAATTGCTTACCTTCTAATTTTAATATTTTAACTATTTCTGATTTTGTAACATCATTAATCTGAAATGCCCCTACATCTTTAGTGCCATTTGAATTATAATGAATCAACTTAAAATCATACCCACCACCCGTTTCTACTCCAATAACAGGCAAAGCCTCATCAAATACTGAAACATTCCTATTATTTGCTTCATTAACAAAATATTTTGATATTTCTAAATCCCAACCTGTAATTTCTACTACCTTCTGATAATCAGAAATTACAGGTTCAATTTCAATTTGTTGTTTTTGTATAGGTTTATTCTCAATTGGTTGTTTAATCCCTTGGCTATAAGATAACTCAGATGAAAACGGCAATATAAATAATAAAACAAATATTGCTATGATTATTTTCTTCTTCATAACTGCGTTCCTTTCTGCTACTTAATCAAATTAATCTCACAATGTAAAATATTAATTATATTCCTCAATTCTTTCCTAAATGTATAACTATTTTCTGTCTCTTCTTTGTCCAAAAAGAAAAATTCTTCAGTATAAATATTAAGATATTCTAATGCTTTCTTAGCAGAAAATAAATCATATGCCTTTTCTTCATCATTATTGTAATGTTTAAGATTATTGCTAAATCTAGTATTAAAATAATTAATACAATATTCAATTGCTATAATGTTCGTTATAATATTATTTTCTTCATCTTTTTCACATTCTTTAAGATATTCGTTTAGATAATTAATTTGTGATTTTAATTCTTTGATAATTAGGTTGTAGTAGTTCATGTTCAACATTCTCCTTTTAATTTATTAATTCATTTCTTAAATTATCTAATTCATCTATAATTGATGTATTCATTACATTTCTACAATAATCAAAATTACTATCAATTAATGCATTTCTAATTGCTGTTCCGCTAACAATTAATTTATTTCTTGGTATAAATAATTCATTGAATTTCCTTTCATTTTGACTAAACCATAATCTTCTGATATCTTCATCACCATGTATTATTATATCAGGCTTACCATTTGGCAATGTTTCCTGAAACAATTTTAGTATGTATTCATTCCATTCATTTTTATTTTTATATTCATTTTCTAAAAATCTAATTCTATCTAAATAATTTTTATAAATTTTCTTTATTAATTTTTTCCTAGTCTCAAATGAAAACATATTTTCTTCATTAGTTTTTCGTTTTCCTAAGTAAATATATATGTTATTACATAATTCTAAAGCAACGTCTACTAATTGTTCATGACCAATGTGAAAAGGTTGAAATACACCAATAATCACTCCAATATTATATAATTTGTTTTTCATATAATATCCTCCTTACTATTTTAATAAAAAGTTTATTTGATATTAATAATTAATTTACTTAAAATTTATTAATATATCAATGTTTCCTCTTCTACATTTCTTTTGTGATAATTCATAAGCAATTTTTGCATACTCATCAATATCTAAATTATCTTTATGGTTCATAAAATAATACCCTAATTCCCAATAATATAATAATGTTTTTTTAAAAATATTAATTTTAAAAATTTCTTTCATTACTCTAAAATAATAATCATACTGCTTTCCATAATATTTCCATTCATAATAACTTGGTTCAGTTGATATTTGAATAAAAACTTTATCATTTATATCAATGATTTTATTCATATTTATCTCTCCTTTAATTAATATTATAACATATTATTCTATACAATTTTCCAACAACATTCTTGATATTCTTTTCTTTGAATACGACTTTGCATATGACTTTCTATCTTCTTAAGTATTTTATTTACCTTGCCTAAAATACAATCATCAGTATCATCTATTTTTATACATTTAAATAAATTAGGTGTTCTTTCCCAATATTTATAAGGTTGGCATATTCCAATTGATACTATTAAATATTCATCTTTAATTTTAAAGTAAATATCTAATCCAGTTTCCTCATTCTTATAAATAGGTTTTTCTCTTAACGTGATTTTTAATTCAATATCTTCTTTTACATATCTATCTACGGTATAACTAGAACCAGTCAATCCACAATGTAATTTAATACGTTCTTCTATTATATTTTTCTTATTGATGAAGTTTTCTATTTTAATTTGTTGTATTTGTTTTTCAAAACTTTTAATTAACTTTTTAAATTGTTTAATTTGTTTATTGGGATTAGGTTTAATATTCATAATTATTCACCTTCTTCATCATTAATAGCAACACACATATATTCTACAGATGTCCATACTTCCATTTCTTTCTCGCATTTAGGACAATCTATTAATCTTGTATCTAAATCATTATTAATAGCACGCTGTCCATTAAATTCATGTCCACAATAAGGACAGATACAATTATCAATACATTTTGTTTCTTCTGTTGAATATTTTTTCTTTTTCATAATTAATCAACCTCCTCATACGTATTTCTGAAAGTATAATATTGTTTTAGCATTCTGTCAAATAAATATTTAAATTAACCTCGTTCATAGTATCTCATTGCCATTTCTTTTAATAACTCCATTTCTACAAAATTAATTGCTATAGCAATGGTTTGAAATTTATTTGTTTGATTTGCAATATTTTTTATTATACCAATTTTCAAATCACCAGTCTCTTCATGTTCTAAAAATTCCTCAAATGCTTTACATAAAATTGAATCATCTACATTTGAAAAGCAATTTTTTATATCCATAATTTTTACCTCCTATTATTTAAATTGATATTTCACTTATTTCTATACATCTCCATAAATTTATTAAATGAATTATTTATATCAGATAATATTTCTTCACATTGAGATATGAATTTATACTGTTCTATTAAAGATAATTTAGACAATTCATTTATAGTTTCATTCATTTTCCCTAAACCATCATAATTAAGTACTATTTCTAAAGGATTCATAAATCTTAAATCATCATTAATTCTGCTCATAAATTATTCCTCCATTTATCTAAATTAATTTTTAACTACAACACCAAAAACTTTAAAACCATTATGTAGAACAGGTAAAAATTTATAACCATGAGTATCTTCATCATAATCAATAATTCCAAACACTTTCATAGATAAGTTTTTATCATATGTTAATTGCCATTTATCTTTTTTAGATTTTTCAATAAACCAATTAAGTGTATCTAAACATTTTGTATTCATAATAGTTCCTCCATTTTAATTATTTTATTAATAATTTCTATTTGCTTCTGCTTCTTTTTCATTATTTACTTTAATTATTAATTCTTTAATCCTTAGCATACCTAATGCCATTTGAGAATTTACTTCTCTTGCAAATTCCATTTCCTTATCAATAATTTTTATAATTTCAATTACATCAAATTGCATGATAAATTTCTCCTGTTTACTTTAAATTATCAAATATAAACCAATACTCTAATTTTCTTTCTATGTTATTATAACTAATATTAATTTGTCCAGATTTTTCAAATATATCTCTAAGAAAATAATATATATTATCCTTATCTTCTTTAGATGGTATTACAAAACCATTTTTAGTTCTCACAATTATATGCATTTCTATTTTATTATCTATTATTTTAGTAAAACATCCAAAGAAATGATCAAATTTTTCTTTAATTCCTTCTAAATACTTTTGTACTACTTCTTTTTTATTTTCCATGAAAATTTACCTCCGATTTTTATTTATTTTGGCTTAATCGTAAAATTTACCTCTCTCATACTTCATTATACTTCCATTTACTTTGATTTACTACCCTATCCGTTTTAAAAATCATGACAAAATATCCGATTTATTCAATCTTTAAATTTTTTAATATTTATTTCATATCCTTCAATTTTAACTTCATTTGCAAAAATATCCCATCCTTTATTGTATCTTATGCGTTTTTGTTTTGCTTTTATAATTGCTTCTTCCTTATTTTCTGCTATTACCATTTCTGACGGTAAATCACCACTATGCCAATCCCCATCATTAAAAATTACTTTAAATAATTTTAACATATCATATTTCTCCTTAATAATTAATTTTAAAATTTATTCAGACATTTCTAATTCCATATTAATATCTTCAAGTAAACAATAACCATCACAATCAACATCATCATAGAACACTGTTTCAGATAATAAATTAAGTACATAACTAGAATCATTTTGTTTACTTAATAAATCCCTACAAGCTTTTAATAATGTAATTTTTCTATCTTCCATATTTTATACTCCTCCTAAAAATATTCATTGCATACTTCACCATTCATTCTTTCCATGAATTCTTTTATTTTTAATCTTGCCTCTTCCTTATCTTTTGCCATTACATAACCAGTTTTACAACCACCAATCCATGTTACTGCACCTTTACAATTATATGAGAATGAATATTTTTTATCTTCTGTTAAATATTTCTCTAAAATATCTATTGTTGGATACAATTTAATACACATACTTTCATAAAATATTCTCATATCATTCTTATCTACTTTATCAAATATTCTAGCAATAGAATCATGCAATTGTTCAATCTGTTTCTGCCCTTCTGCTGTCCAAATTTCTTTTTGTAATATATTCCAAACTTTATTTTTTATAATAAATCCTCTTCTCCTTCTCTAATTTGCTCAATCATCTTTTCAACCTTTTCAATCTGTACCTTACTCATAATCTTACCATGTTTATTAAGTTTAACAAAATATCTCAATACTTGCTCTCTGTTTACATTTCTAATCTCAGCAATAGATATTGGATAATCATCTAAATGACATTGATCACGATAAGATAAATCATTAAAATATAAACTATTATAAGCAAATCTATTTTCATAATAATCAAGTATTGCTTTAATACGTTGTTTCCCATCCAATATTTGATATGAAGGTTTATTTTCTTCATATCCATTATGAATAAAAACAAATTTACCAATATCAATGTTATTGAATATAGAATCAATTAAAGCAATTTTATCTTCTAACTCCCATACATAATCTCTTTGATAATCTGGCTCAAAATCTATTCCAAAAAAATATGCTTTTGTAATTATATCACTCATGCCTCTTTGTGAATAGCTTAATTGTAATTCTTTATTTTTAATTAATGATTCTTTTTTAACTTCACAATATGGTCTAATATTTAACCAAGTTACAAGCATTTTTTGATGTTCATGTTTTATTGGTCTACCATAATTACTATCAATTCTAGTATAATCAATTTCATATACTTTACCATCTAGATAAATATCGCTTACATAAGCATTTTGTAACGCACCAATATTAACTCTATCTCCTATTGTATAGCAATATGTAGGCTCTGGTAGATATTCAGTTCTTTCTTTAAGGAATATTTGTAATTCTCTTTCTTTTATTTGTTCTGGTGTTTCTTGAATTTTATTTTTAATTATTTTCCTTTTAATTACCATAAATACAACCTCCTTATTCTTCTTTCTCTAATAATTCTTTAACTCTATTAATTTCTTCTTTAGTGTGAATAGTGCCGTAACTATTGTATTCTATATACCATTGTAACACTTCTTTTCTAGTTTTTAAAGTATTAACATTAAATTTTATTCCTTGCATTGATCTTACGCTGCCTTCAAATTCTTTATAATAATAACCAAATACTTTTATTTCATTATTAATAAATCTTTTAACAGCAGTAATTCTCTGCAATCCATCAACACAAACAAAATTATCTTTATCAAAATTACCACTTCTCCAACCTGGATTATTGAAATATATAGTTTTTGCTGTTTTACCACCTCGAAGGATATATTCAATATATTTTATCTGTTGTGCCTCACTCCAAACATGACCTCTCTGGAAGTCTGGATTAAGTTGCAATCCTTCTTCATTTTCCCATTCTTCTATTTGTCTGACAGCACTTTTTAAATCATAATGACATTCCCATTCGCCATCTCTGGTTAGTAAAGGTATATCTGAAAATTTCATATGTAAAACACTCCTTTCTAGTTATAAACTATATTTTACGCTGTTTTCAAATATCCATCTATACAAGTATAAGTATACTCATACCCTAGCATATCGCAGTACTTTTTAAATATTTCAGCATCTTCTTTTTCCATTAACAAAGAACAACTTGGCAATTTATCTAATAATTCAATTATCCACTTTTCATCATCCATTGTATCATTACCCCATCCAAATATTAATCCATTAGAATTAAATACATTTACCAATCTATCATTACTATTAAATTCTTTAATGATAGCACCCCAATTATCAACTTTAGCATGATTTTCATAATCCATTTTGGAATCAAAAATAAATCTAAATGATATTTTACCTGTTTGCCAAATTTCATCAGCAGTAACAATATTAAATTTTAATATTATTATTCTCCTTTTATTTTCTTAATATCATCTTATTATAATACTCGTTAGCATCTTTCCATGCTTCTTCTGATGTTACTGACCACCCACAACCATTATTACACCAACTTTTATTACCCCATCCTAATATACACCAAAAGTAAGGTTCTTTTTCATTATCCCAATGATGAGGATTCATTGTAACTTCAATTTTATATTCATCAGGATTTTTCATGGTATCAAATCCTTTCCCTACTTCCAAATAAATTCTTCGTGCACAGCAAAGTCTTTTTCTGTGAATATTCTATCACTTGGGAAGTATTCTGTAAATATTATGTTTATATTATTTGACAATTCATCTGGCAATATTCCAAACATAGCATTAGTATTCCTCTGGCCACTTCTTTCACCTACAAAATAGATAAATTTATCACCCTTATTATATTTGTATTCACCTTTAATATCTTTGTTCAATGTGATAATAGATACTGGATATGCCATTGTGTATTCAAAGTGATTTTTGCCTAACTTTTTAATGATGGTGATTAATTCTTCTACATTACCGTTAATTGTAACATAACTTTCTTGATAACCCATAATAAATTCCTCCTGTTTATTTAATTTTATTTATTATATTCATAATTATGATATCTAACTTCTATTCTACCATCATCAGTTACAAATGAATTAACCTCAACATTACTCTTTTTCATTTCAAATCCAAATTTCTGTTGAATAATTTTGCTAATATATTCATCTTCAGGTTTATCTATTATATCAAATTCTGCTATTGTATTACAACTCCTACCATATAATCTTTCACCTATTCTATGTAGGTATATAGTTGTTTTAATCATATTATCTCACCTCTCATTATAAATTCACGGTTTGGTTATGATAAATAATCAGTCACATCATTTTCCATTAAATCTTCATCAAATTCAAAATCATATTTTTCTTTAAGTTCTTTTATAAGTCTTAATTTAAGTTGAAATAAATCTGTTGATAAACTACCACAACTATGTGAAGTATGTCTTAATAATACACAAGATTGTTTTAACGCTATTACTTGATTCAACATTTGACACATATCATATTTTTCTTCATATAATTTTTCAATTTCTTCCTCTGTATATCCTTTTTCTTCAAAATAAACTATGTCATTAAAAATTCTATAAGGAATCATTCTACCATCAATACTTAAAGGTTTATTAATATATTCTCTTTTCATATTATAATTTCTCCTTTAATTTATTTATTAATAATATTCCTCAAAACATCTTCTTTACTAAAAATATACCAAATAAAATCCTCTTGGTTAATATCCCAAATATCACCTTTAGTATTAATATCTATATTAATCATGCCTCTAGTTAAATAAATTCCTTTTCTTTCATCGCCATTATACTGCTCTATTAATCTTTGTTTAACTCTACCAAGTGATTCATCAACTATGATTTCATGTTGAGTGTTACTATCTAATTTTTTCAATGTGATAATTGTACCTAGTTTATTATTACCTTTTTCTTTGATGCCTATTAACTCACATTTAATTTGTATTGGCTTCATTATGATTATCTCCTTTATAATTAAATTTAATTTATACTTCCTGTACAAACTTCAATGTATCCATAACCATTTTAAACACCCAATCTTTCTTCTTATTAGATATTGTATCACTATTCATAACATTTTCAAACTCTTCTATTAAATCTTTTTTCATTTCTTCCCTGCACGCATTTTTATAATCTTTAGCAAATTGATCTTTTGTCATTATTCATTCCTCATTTCTATTTATATAATTTACTATACTTACAAATGTTCTTTCCCTGACAACTTAAAATTTGATAGCATTTCTTTTTTTGTTAAATACAATTTATCTTTATAATTATCTATAACATAATACTTAGTTTTATAATCAAATTCCATGCCTAAAGTATATTTCTTTCCTTTAGTTATTAATTCCTTACCATTAGCAGATAGTGTTTCTAATGCCAACATATTTAATACCTCCCCTTATTATACATCTAATACAGCCTTACTATCAACTAATTTATAACTATCAATTTCATATCATTTTACATCTTTTAATATTATTTTTATATTGTAATATAAATTTAATAATATTATTCTTATTCTTCGTCAATAAATTTAATTTTCAAATTATTATCTTCATCTATAAATACATTAATCTTTCCAGTTACATCTTCTTCATTGCCACAAGTTAAACATTTAATCATAACTTTTTCTGGTTTAATAAATTTTCCTGCACTTCTAATTAAATACATGAAATCTTCTTCATATTCTACTATCATTTGACCACTAATTTGTATTTTAATATTATGTGGTGCAGTATTTCCATTATCATTATTGCAGAAAAATGTTTCATCATATTCAAAATTTTTAAATTTTATAATATTATTCATGTTATGTAATCTCACCTTTCATATCTTAATAAGAAAAATTAATAAATTTTGGCAATTCTTTAACTCCATCCTTTTTAAGCATATGTAATACCATTCGCTCTGCCGAATCAACTCTTTTTGCTTTAATAATCATGCCAACATATTTAGATGGCAGATTATCAGTTTTTTCTATTCTGTATTCTTTTTCTTTCATACTAATTCACTCTTATTCCATAATTAATACCTTATCCTCAATCATATTAATAATTCTTTCAAATTCATCAATAGTCAATTCATCAAAAGCATTTCCACCATCTTTTAATTCTTGTTCAGTTATTAAATATTGTGCAAAACTTAAATCTTCTCTAATTTCAAATGACAATATTGTATTATCTAATCTATAATCCCAATATCCTTTACTTTCTCCTAATTCTTCAATAAATTTTTCTATTATACATTCATCTGTAAATTCAATTCTATACCATATATTAGGCTCTGGTTGTGTTTTATAAATCACACGTTGAAAACCTTTGTTTAAAAGTTTTTGGTATATTCTTATTGCTGTCGCTGAGTCAATTTTCATATTTATTCCTCCTAATTATTAATTATTTCAAATGACCACCCAACAAAGGCATCGTATTAATCAATTTTTTCATACTTAATTCTGTCTCACCAATACTCAATCCATATTCCACAATATCACTAATTATACTTAAACATTTAGCCTCAGATAATGATAATTCTGCTGATTGCTGTGGTCTATTCATAAACTGTCCCATACTACCTATATATGCAGTGAATGGTTTCTTATCAACAACTGTTCGCATCCGTATATCAGCAATACATGCTAATAATAAACCAGAATTCGATTCAAAATTAGTTATGAAATATAAAATGTATGGATATTTACGAAATAATTTCTCTACAAATCTACGAATAGATTTTATCTCATATATTTCTTGAGGCGTATTATCATATCCCATAAAAGTAATCATAACTTTTTGACATGATGATATTTTATATTCACGTAATAGTTTAACAAGTTCATCTATACGTCTGAAATCTCTAGTTAATATTTCATCTTTACTAATACCAACCATACATAATGAATATGAATTTAAGATGTCACTTTTCTTAGGTATGTTAAATGAAAAATCGATCATGTTGATAACTCCTTTTATAGATTAACATTTGTTAAGTGCTTCTTTCTATTATTATACTTTATCTTCATATTTAGTCAAGATAATCTGGCTACGCTCATTAACTTCTATAGTCATTGCATCACCTTCATCTATACCTACTTGCTGTCTTATTTCTTTTACAATGTGAATACGTCCTAAATCATCAAGTTTT
>Ga0209319_1002247_pt1 | contig 12682 bp, 13 predicted proteins | sample RifGroE2_FD_184000 | JGI IMG/M metagenome (GOLD analysis project Ga0209319, IMG submission 184000) | Groundwater microbial communities from Rifle, Colorado - Groundwater E2 (SPAdes) (version 2) | ecosystem: Environmental > Aquatic > Deep subsurface > Groundwater | place: Rifle, Colorado, United...
ACCCATTTCCCCATGGTATATAGATCAAATAAAATTTGAAGAAATAAATTTAAATTCTCATAATCAATTTACTTTCTATGTTCACATAGCTTTCAAATGCTCAACTGAAGTAATTTGGTATCGAAGAATAGGGTCACCTCGAATATGACCATTCATATATATATTTCCTACTTATTTTCTTCCGAAAAGCCAGGAAAACATGTCAAAAGTTGTCTAGCGTCATTATTGACCGAGTTATGGAAAAAAGGGAAAAAATGAAAATTTTCGATTTTTTTCGAAGTCGCCTAGCAAAAAATTGACCGGGACGATTTTGATTTTATCTGAGCGACTATTACTTATCTCGGTCTGATAAGTTGGGAAACATGATCAGATTCTATATAAATTCAAAACTCATCGAGTAAAGGCCGAAAAAGTCGATTTTTTGAAAATTATTTTTTTGACCAATTTTCATTATCTCGGGAACGGCTCGGCAGATGGAAGATATGATGATATTATATTGATTATGGCATCAAAATGGTCAATATGGCTGAGATTGAAGTTTTTAGGTGCTGGACCAAAAAATTCAAAATCCAAAAAAAGTCGAAAATTTTTTTCGAAAAAGTCGAAAATTTCAAAATGGTTGTGGAGGTCTTATAACGGTCTAAAACCCTTAATATCGAAGTATGAGACCGTTTAACATCGAAATCGAACTTTTCAAATTTTAACATTTTTCGAAAAAAATTTTCACTTCAAAAAAATTTTGGCTCAGCAACTTTTTGCACGACAAGGGGGGTCTGGGACCAGTTTTGTGCCATATATCATATAAATCAAACAGAAGTGAGCTAGCCTTAGCCGTTCTCGAGATAATCGAAAAAGTGCCAAAAAGTGCCCAAAAATGGTCGAATTTTCGGACCTCAGGAACTGAGCCCAACGAGCAAGCGGATGACGATTCTGTCCTTCTAGGGTTATTTTTCATGGAAAATTGAGCTAGAATGACCCAAATAAAAATAAAAAATTTTGGACCAAAAAAAATTTTTCTGGGAAAAAAAGGCTAAAAATCGATCCCGTGACAATTTGGTACTTTTGACCTCGAAATATGAATTAAAAAATCCTTCCCGTTATTTTGGTAATATCAGATAGGTCAACTTTTTTTGAAAAAAATTTTCTCAGATTCGACTTATCTCGGGCTAAAAAGCTCGGAAATATCGATATTTTTGATTTCTGACGAGCCGTTCCCGAGATATCCGATTTTTGACCTTTTTTCTGCTTTTGAGCGGAACCACTCGGCAATTATATGAAAACGACATGCGGAAACGACTTTTCTCGAAATTCTGAGTCGATCCCCCGAGCGACATTTTAAAAGTTACCGAGCCGTTCCCGAGATTTTTGAAAAAGTGTGTTTTCAGGCGGGCCAAAAAGCGTGAAACGGTAATCGTTTTTTTGGCTGCCTGGGCGACCGCGGACCAAAATTTTTGGCCCGACCCAAAAGGTGCCTAGGGACCGAAAAAGTGCCCGCGGACCAAAATTTCGGCCAAAAATCGATTTTCCCGCAGGTCGAAAACCTACCTAATTACGCGAAAGCGTGAAAAGGTAAAGCGTTTTTCCTGCGGAAAGCGTGAAAAGGTAAAGCTTTTCCTGCGGAAAGTCGACCGTGGACCAAAATTTTCAAAATTTTGGCCGCGACCAAAAAGTTGCCCAGGCACCTCAAAAGTCCAAAAAAGTCAAAATTTTGGCCTCAAAGTGAAGGCAAAAATTTTCGAAATTTTCAGCATTTTTGCAAAAGATGGGTACGCAAAAGCGTGAAAAGGTAATGATTTTCCTGCGGAAAGCGTTAAAAGGTAATGTTTTTGCCGCAGGAAAGCTGCCCCGAAAATGAAATTTTCAAGGACCAAAAATTTTAGGCCAAAATTTTTTTGGCCTAGGGTCGGCCGAGGTCCGCGCCCGAAAATTTGGTCGGCGACCGGAAATGTCGAAAATTGAAAAATTTTTCCTAGGACGAAATTTTTTTCCTGCGGACGAAAAAAATTTTCCTGCGGACTTTTTCAATTTTCCTAGGGAAATCGAATTTTTCGGAATTTCCCTGCGGGGTGGTACCCATCTGATATCTCCTTTTGTGATTACACCCAGAAATTATCTTTCATATTTTCCACGTTCTGAGGGTACCTTGGTTACAGTGCTTGGAATGAAAATAAGGGTAAGAGGGGGTACTCTCGACCATGGGGGCACCCCTCGCCAAATTTTTTTCTGAGGGTCCCGGCCTAGATCACGCGACTCCGCCGGTCGGAGGCGGTCCGGAAGGCCTGGGCGGGCCGCGGGACGAGGGCGGCCGAGGGGCGGGATCGGTCCGCGGGGCACCGATTTGGACCTGCGGGAGCTCCCGCGGGGGGAAAATGTGGCTTGCGGGAGCTCCCGCGGGGGGAATCCGTCCTTGCTGTGACGTTAAACCAGCAGCGCTTAAGCAAGCGTGGCGCAGGCGAGGTGCACCTCCTTCGGGAACCGCATCGTTGACCTTGTTGCCGTGTGCTAGGGGGTCACCCCTAGTGCTTAAGCAACGTCACAGCTGAGACGTTAAATCCAGCCGTCGAGCATCAACAGACGTTAACAATAAGGCTCGCTACCAGCGTAGCTTTGCCCAAGTAGTCAATTTGGGTGTTGATCGCCGTGCTGAGGCGTTAAACCGGAGCCGAGTTAGCGAAACCCCGTGATGCTTTAGACGCAAGGTCCGTCCTGCGTTGAGCTTAGCACGCCTGGCCTTGCGAGCTCCGTCAGAGCTGAGACGTTAAATCCGGCCGTCGAGCATCTGCGCAGACGTTAAACTCCTGCGTGGTACAGGCGGAAGCTTTGACCAGGTGGCCAATTTGGGTGCAGATCGTCGTGGCCGCGACGTAAAACTGGCTCCCTAGCAGAAAGACTATCAGGGGCGTTACATATGAACGTAGTTCGGGTGCAGTGGCCAGAGAAAGTCTACGCGAAGCAGGCCCCAAGGGGCGTTAGTAGTTGTAGATGGTAAACACAAGCGGAGAGACTCGTAGGGCTGTGCGTACTTAGTACCGGCCCTGGCTGTGCGTACTTTTGTACCGGCCGAAGGTTGCAGGTACCTAGTACCCGCCTTCTATCGAGTCGTGATGTAGCCTGTGTCACTTCTGGCGCGTAAAGCACCATCGACCGGCAATTTCTGGCACCCCAGAGAAATCCGCCTGCTAGGGCAGCACAGAACACACAGAACAGAGCACAGCGCAGTACAGGAGGACGGAGATCATCCAGCGGCCGCGGTCGCAGGATGAGGTTACCAGGACTGAAGGAGGAGTCACCCACGAGCCGCAGGACTATTGTTCTACGCACACTGGTTGAACTTGCCAGAAGGAATGGCTTAGATCAAAGACTTAGCCATGCATGCCTTGTGTAAGCTATTCACTGGCGGGACTGCGAACGGCTCAATAAACCCGTTAGAACGTTTCGTGCGCTGTGTATAGACGGCTAATAAGGGCAAATCTCTTACTAATCGTGAGCTATCTGATCAGTTTGGGCTTGCCCGCGTTGAGTTACGTTTAGAAAATGACCGCAAGGCGCGCACGATCGGCTTCGGACGCATCACTCTGTAGCAGGTGTAAAGTACCTTCTTGAGAATAACGCGTACGGACAATTAGGGTTGGACTCCGGAGAGTGAGCATGAGAGACGGCTCACAGGTTCACGAGTGGCAGCAGGCGCGAAAATTGCCCAATGTACGGCGAGTACGAGGCAGTGACGAACAATCGCAAGCCGGATTTATCCGGTGTTGCGCTGAGGTTGCCGTAGCACAGCAGCCAATTGCAATTAGTGGGAGAGTATGGTGCCAGCAGCCGCGGTAATTCCATCACTGAGAGCTATTTCTTTCGTTGCTGCAATTAAAACGTCCGTAGCCGTTGGTAGTTCGCGTGTCACTTTGAGAAAATCGGAGCGTTCATAGCAGGCTAGCCGCTGTACAGCACAGCAAAGCACGACATCGCGGCAGCAATGCCGCATGGAGTACATGGCGGCACGTGGTCAATTGTATTCCGGGGGGACAGGCGAAATAGGATGATCCCCGGAGGACACCCAGGAGCGAAGGCAGTTGACAAGTGCCGTCCAGTTGGTCAAGGACGAAAGTGTGGGGATAGACGATGATTAGATACCGTTTTATTCCACGCCTTAAACGCTACCATCTAGACAGCGGGCGCAGTGCTCGCAGTCCCAAGGAAACCGGAAGGCTTCAGGCTTTGGGGGAAGTATGGTTGCAAGACTGAAACTTGAAAGCATTGACGGAAAGGTACCACAAGACGTGGAGTCTGCGGCTCAATTTGACTCAACACGCAAAATTTACCAGGCCCAGAGGCTTTATGGAGCGACAGATTGAGAGTTCTTTTGCGATTAGGCCGATAGTGGTGCATGGCCGCTCCTAGTTCGTGGTGTTAACTGTCTGCTTTATTGCGATAACGAGCGAGATCCCTAGGTTGTATCAACAACCGAGCGCCAGCGCTGAGTTGGACGAGCGTAGGGGCTCTAGCAGGTCTGTGATGCCCTTAGATACCCTGGGCCGCACGCGTACTACAATGCCGGCGGCAAAACGTTGCAAGACACGATTGTCGCGCTATCCACTAACCGCCGGCGTGGTCGGGATCGGGGCTTGGAATTGTCCCCCGTGAACGAGGAATGTCTTGTAAACGCGCGTAAGAAGCGCGCGCTGACTGCGTCCCTGCCTTTTGTACACACCGCCCGTCGCTCCTTTCGATTCGGGTGCTTTGGCGAGTTGCTCGGAGCGTGCAGGGTCATTCCTGCGTGCGAAGTTCTGCGAGCCCCAGTGCCTAGAGAAAGGAGAAGTCGTAACAAGGCTTCTGTAGGGGAACCTGCAGACGGATCATTTGCGCATGCAAGCGCCTCGGCCCAACTAGAACCCACCTACGAACAATCAAAGACGTGCAATGGAGGATCACTCGGCAAGGGCATCGACGAAGAGCGTAGAACAAAGCGATATTGGCAACGGTAACACTCAGGGGCATGCGAACCGTCGATTCTCGAATTCCTATGGGCGCAAGCCCGCACACAGCGCAGAGCAGGCCTTACGGGGCTGGACCGACCGTGCAGCACATCTCCCAGAGACTGGCTGCCCGCGCTGTGCGAGACTACCCACTGAACTTAAGCATATCAATAAGTGGAGGAGAAGACATCAAAATGAGACTGTGCTAGTAGCGGCGAGCGAAGACACAAGAGCCGGGCCTGAATCCGAAAGGAGTTGTGGGCGTGCAGTGCTAGCGTGCCAAATTGCTCTGGAGCGGGCAGACGTAGACGGTGAAATGCCGGTGGGCCGCGTGCATCAGCTTGGACAGTAGAACTGCTTGAGAGTGTAGTTTGAATACGGGTGGTATGCTCCATCCAAGGCTAAGTAAAGGCGCTTGTCCGATAGAGTATCGAGTAACGCGAGTGAAAGATGAAAAGTAGGCCTCACAGGGCTGCTTAAAAGACGTGAAACCATTGTGCATAAGGACACGGGGCCGCGCTAACCACACAACGTCGTGGGCGGCCTCGTATCGCCCGTCTCGAAACACGGATTGAGGAGTTTTGCTTGACTGCAAGCCGTTGGGTGCAAGCCCATGGGCGCAGCGTAAGCGAGGAAGTCCAGACTAGTCTGAGGGTGCGTACACGTGCGAGCCCTCTCACAGAGTTGTCAGGCAAAAACCCGAAAGGTGGTGATCTTTACGTGGACAGGGCGAAGCCAGTCGAAAGGCTGGTGGAGGCCCGTAGGTTTATTGACGTGCAAATCATTTTTCTGATCTGCGTAAAGGGGCGAAAGACTCATCGAACCCCCAAGTAGCTGGTTTCGTGCGAAATTTCTCTCAGGATAGCAATTACGTACTAGCCACACCGGGTAGAGATATGATTGGAAGGAGTTGAGCTTAGGCGAGGCCCTTACTCTCAAACTTCGAACCGATGCGAGACCGCCGCAATCCGCAAGGTAGCGGCGGTTCGGGTACCGCGTAATTAGTGGGCCTATCTGGGTAAGCCGGATGGGCGAGGAGGATTCAGCCTTAAGTGCAGTTAATGTGCGCAATGGGGGCGTATGAGACAAAACGACGTGCGCCGATACAGACAGCAGGAAGGTGGCCATAGAAGCTGGCAGCCTCCAAGGAGTGCGTTACAGCTTACCTGCCGAATCAGTGCGCTCGGAAAATGGATCGCGCTACAGCCCCCAACATACACTGCACTGGCCTCACAGCCAGGTAGCACGAGGTGGCGTTCGCGTCGAAGCCCGGTGGTGTCACCGAGCAGAGCGGACGCTAGTCCAGATCTCAATTGGAGTAGCAATTAGCGGGCGTGCCCGCCACCGACGAGGATAAGGATTCCGCAGCCACTAAAACAGACTGCGGGTGACTCGGCCCTAAGCTCCAGGCGAAAGCCTACGTAAGTGGCGAAAGGGAATCAGGTTAATATCCCTGAAGGCTATCAAGGAAGCGGCGACGCATTGCACAGCTTCGAGGCCCGGGGCTAGCGCGGCAGGACTATCGTCCCTGCCTAACGGCGACGCGCCTGCAGAAGAGCCCAGCTCCAGATGCAGGTGCACAGACGTAACGCGGCGGGGTAACCCGTCGCGTGCATGCCCCCAGGCTCCCTGAAAGGAAGCTGATGCGTAGCTTGATAGCACCGTACTGATAACCGCATCCGGTATCCGACGCTAGAAACGTTTGGTGTGAAGATAACGCGTCCAAGGGAAGTCGGCAAATTAGCTCTGTAACTTAGGAATAAAGAGTGGCTCTTGGCGCCCGTGCAGGACGCCGCGCATCGAGACCCCTGTGAAGTGCGGAAGTGGGCCCCCGCCTGCCAGGCATCAGCAAGGCGATCTTTGCGCGGAACAGTGCACAGTGGGCATTCAAGAACTGCTACTGACCAGGAGAACCCGACTGTATAATTAAAACATAGCATCCCGATGGCCGCAGCCTGGCGATGACGTGATGTGAATCCTGCCCAGTGCTATGACTGTCAACGTGACGAGGGTCATTCAAGCTCTGGTAAACGGCGGGAGTAACTATGACTCTTTTAAGGTAGCCAAATGCCTCGTCCAGTAATTTTGGACGTGCATGAATGGATTAATGAGGTTCTTTCTGTCCCTGAGCGCACCTTCGCGAAACCACAGACTCGGGAACGGGCGAGTGGCAGCTTCAGCGGGGCAAGAAGACCCTGTTGAGCTTGACTCCAACTAGGCCTTGTGGAGCGGTGATAGGGATATAGCGTACTGGGGAGGGTAACCGCCAATGTAACACCCAGACCCTACTCACTGCTCCGCTAATCTGGTCGCAGGCCCGGCTTTGGCACGGGGCTCGCCAGTGACATGGCTTGGCGGGGAGTTTGGCTGGGGCGGCGCGCCTGCTAAATTGCAACGCAGGCGTCCTAAAACAAGCTCAGGCGGGACGGAAACCCGCCGTAGAGCAAAAGAGCAAAAGCTTGTCTGACTGCTTGCGTCAGTGGCGTAAGCAGCCGTGAAAGCGTGGTCTATCGATCCTTTGCGGTTCTGGGCATGAACTTGGAGGTGACAGAAAAGTTACCACAGGGATAACTGGCTTGTGGCAGCCAAGCGACCGAAGCGACGTTGCTTTTTGATTCTTCGATGTCGGCTCTTCCTATTCGTCTGACGCAGCTGTCAGAAAAGATCGGATTGTTCACCCGTGCAAGGGAACGTGAGCTGGGTTTAGACCGTCGCGAGACAGGTTAGTTTTATCCTACTGAAGCATAGCTCGCTACCAGTAGTCCAGACCAGTACGAGAGGAACATTTGTACCGCAGCACTAGCTTACAGCCTCGCCCGACCCGGCGCGGGCTGACGCCACCCTGCGGCATGTTACAGCTGACTGCCTCTAAGCTGGAATCTCACCTGCACGCGAGCACTGCCATCCCCTGTTGAAGTACTGGGGGGCTGATGTCCGCGGCATACCACCGCATCTCCTTGCCGCCGTACGTTGAAAGATCCGTCAATTGACTTAAGCGTGCAAGTACCCAGTAGTGGACGACACTGGGCTGGTCTCGATGGAGGCCAGAACGTCCCTTGAACTGTGAGCGCAGTAACGCTCCGTCAATTAGGCGAGTATGCAGCTCGCCCGAGAGATGACATCGATGAGTAGCAGTTGGGCCTCCGGGTCACCGAAGCGTCCGCGGCGGAAGTTGCCGGGCGCACCCTACTTGCCTGGAGGCGCTGACCAGCGCAACCGCAGTCAGCAGGAAGGCTCGCAACAGCGCCCTCCACCAAGTGCACCCCCCCGATGGGTGGTTAAATTCGCGTACGATAAACAAGTATACAATTCCCATGTTAGACAGCAGCCTGAAGCGTGGTAGCTCCGTGGAAGACAACTGTCAAATATCTGAAACGTAAAATTGAGCGTAAAGTCGATAAGTCGGGAAGGAGAAGAGCTGGAGGCCTGCCGATAGGGGGAATCGACTGGAATCGGGTTGTGGTTTTTCTCTCTCAATAATGCAGCTGGAGGCTTGGGAATGCGGGAAACGACTGCAAATTTTCTCGTGTTTGGAGACCCTGATACTGTATCAGGCCTCGAAAATCGACTTCAGAAGGAGTACCGAATCAGGCCAAACCGTTCAATATACGTGCGTTTCAGCTAATGTCAAATTTGGGTCGGTCGAATTAAGGCTTAGGAGACCGATTCAGGCCAAACCGTTCAATATACGTGCGATTCAGGGTTTGCGAAAATTAGGTGGTCCGATTTTAGGCTTAGGAGACCGATATTGAGGAATCTGAGCGAGGAAACGCATGAAATGGCCTAATGTCCGTCCCAGCCGCGACGTTAAACCGGCCAATGGACGTGCTAAACAGCTCAAAAGTGCCCGCTGGCGACGGCTGGCAGGTACTTTTAGGCCGCGGCACTGGAATTAGCCTTGAAAATGTGTCTAGGAGCTCGATTCTGGCTGATTCCTTGAAGATACGAGCGTTTCAGACACCGGCCAAAAGATGGGTACGTGAAAAGCGGTCTTGAATAGAATATTTTGAAAGTTCAAATTTGCTAGGAAAATCGAAAAGTCGACAAGGAGAAGAGCTGGAGGCATTCTGATATGCGGAAAATGCTCAACTCACATCGGTCGATAACTCGTTAAATACGCAAGCTAGAGGCCTGGGAATGCGGGAAACGACTGGAAATTTTCTTGGTTTTGGACACCCTGATGGGGTATCAGGGATCGAAATTCATCTTCACAAGGAGTACCGAATCCGGGCAAACCGTTCAATATACGTGCGTTTCAGCTAATGTCAAATTTGGGTCGTCGGAATTGAGCCTTAGGAGGCCGAATTGAGGCAAACGGAGCAGGGAAACGCGTGGAATAGCTCAAATTCGACCTAGGTAAGCCATTTAGGCCGGCAATATCACCAACCGCAGGCTGAAAATAGCTCATTTAGCACGCGGAAGGCGGTTTTGGACGGTTTAGACCTCACTTTTAGGCGCTTTGGCAGCAATATGTGAGTCTGGCTGCAGCATTTGGCGGGAAAATATGACCGGATGGACCGTCAATATGGATTTCCGCAGCCAAAAGTTGCTCATTTGGCTTGCGGAAGGCAATTTGGCTTGGTTCAGACGGTCCAATTTAGGCAGCCTGTCAGATCGCCTGGTCTAAAAGCACGCAGTTTGAACAGAATCCTCAAATTCGGCCTCCTTAGCGAGATTTGGGAAAAATATTTTCTTGGAAAAATTGCATTTTTTATTGTGCGCGAAATCTTCAACGGAATCCTCAAATTCGAGCTCCTTAACGACTTTTGTAAAATCGAAAAAAATCCCTGATCTCAGACCAGGGGTCCGAAAAGTCAAAAAATTTGGCGTCGTTTCCTTGAACAGAATCGCTCTAGCTTCAAAACTGAGCGAGATAAATGACTTTGTGAGATAAGCATTTTCCGCATGTCAAAAAGGCTCTAGCTCGTCTCCTTCTTGACTTTTTCAATTTAGGTGCAATTTTGAAAAAAATTAAAATTATATGCAAGACCACTTTTTACGTGGGCAACTTTTTGAAAAAAAAATTTTTTTGGTTGTGCACGAAATCTTGAAGGAAATGCTCGAATTCGACCTATTTAGCAACTTTTACAAAATTGAAAATATTCCCCTGGTCGGAGATAAGGGGTCGAAAAGTGACATGGCTGAAAAGCTCAAATCTTGAACCGTTTCGCTCTAGCTGCATTATTGAGCGAGAAAAAGGACCATGTGAGATCTGTCGATTCCCCCTATCAGAATGCCTCTAGCTCGTCTCCTTCTTGACTTTTCCAAAATCGGGTCGAAAAAAAATTTTTTTTCGACCATGCCGGCCGTGCTCGGGAAAGTAGCGGAAAGTGCCAAAATGAGCTCGGCTGACCACGGGAAGGCTGCGGAAGGCACCAATTTGAGCTGCCGCAATCGTATGCAAGACCAGAAAGTACGAATTTTGGCAGGCCAAAAGTCGGATTTAGAGCTGATCCGAGACCAAATTAGTCAAATTAGGCACCAATTCGTCCCGGCCAAGACGTTAAACTGGCTCCAGGCGCGCAGGATAGCAAAATAAGCACCGCCCTGGCAGAAATATGACCCCGCGGGGATAGCCAAGCGTCAATTGCGACCAGCTGGAGACCGATAGGCGTATATCTAGTGATGCTTGGTACCGTCCGGGGGCCCGTAGCGCACGGTCGGCCTGCGGAGACGATGGTTTAGTCGCCAAAAGCTGCTGCAGGCGTGCGGGAAAGCTGCCTCCATACGCCAGAGATGATGAATCCGAGGGCATTGTGGGCTTACGGTCAAAGGCGGCGGTAAAATGCGTGCTGGTGAGTGCGGAACGCCCCCTGGACGGCCGCGGCGGCCACTGGTATCAGCCCGCGCAGGGGCTTTAAGGGTCAGAAATTGGGTTCGGCACGAGAAAAGAGCCCAAAATCCGGCCCGCGGCGCAGAATCGCACCCAGAAATAGGCATTTAAGGCTATAATATGTATCCAAATCGGTAAATTTAGAACAGGGGGCAGTCCAGCTTGCTGGGCTGGCCCCTAAAAATCAAACGGTGCATAATCCCGAGGCGGCCGTACGGAACCCTGGGTTGAATAGTTTGCAAATTTGCTCCTTAACCAGAGCAGCTGGAGCCAAACGGAGCAGGGAAACGTGCAGAGTACGTAATTGTACTTTGCAGGGTACGTAAAATGAAAAAGTCACTTTCCAGGCCAGCTGGAGGCCAGGGAAGCAGGGAAACGACTTTTAGGCGTAGTGTTGAATACAATAAATATGGGTAAAATGGGCCAAAAAGAGGCCGGCGCCCAGGATCGCACGCGGAAAAGAGCTAAAATGCATGCAAAGATGGAGTATTAAGTACGATGTCGGCGAAGCCGACACAGAATCAATCCATTGCCTAAGGCGTAGCGTCAGCGGAGCCGCAGGCAATGGATTGATTCTAGTGGCCTAAGGAATATAACGAGCAGGAGCTCAGTCGGCCGCTGGCGCGGGCCCAGAAAGGGTGTGCTCCAGACCCACCGCGCGGGACGCACTGCCCGTTTTTCCAATCAACCAATCTATCAATCAATCAAAATCAATTAAATCACTAACCAGAGCAGCTGGAGGCTAAATATTGAAGGAAACGACTTTTCGGCCCTCGTCATCAAAGGCGGATCAAAGGGGGGGTCCATGGGTGGATTTTGCCAGAAATGGACAAACCCTATATTTTTGACATATTTACGTACCCTACTTTGACATTTTAGGTCGATTTCCAAGGGCTCACATCTTATTATTCATTTAGGTAGCCAGGCACCAAAAAATGAAAAATCACTTTCCAGGCCACTTTGAGGGATTCTGTTGAAGGAAACGCATTTTCTCGATATTTTCAAAATTTTGAAAATTTTTGGTCCAAAATTTTCATGATCCACCCGACCGAAAAAAATAAATAAAATATTTTTGGAAGTCTCATCACCGATCTGGCTCACTGATAATGACAGATCACCATACATCAATACTCATTTTCCCCTATTTATCATTATTTATCACATTTTAGACATTTTATTACCTTTTCACACTTTTATCTAAAAATTTATTCATCAATATTTTACATCTTCATATGAATTCCTACTCAACTCGAAGAGATAAGTTCGAATATATATGTATTTTCATATACCCGATGACTCGTTGCCGACTTATCCGGTACAAATATTATTTCAAAAAATCGAAAATCGCCTATGTGCCGGCAAAGTACCAAAAACGATTTATATGACTCCGATAATATGCGGAACCCATTTCCCCATGGTATATAGATCAAATAAAATTTGAAGAAATAAATTTAAATTCTCATAATCAATTTACTTTCTATGTTCACATAGCTTTCAAATGCTCAACTGAAGTAATTTGGTATCGAAGAGTAGGGTCACCTCGAATATGACCATTAATATATATATTTCCTACTCATTTTCATCTGAAAAGCCAGGAAAACATGTCAAAAGTTGTCTAGCATCATTATTGACCGAGTTATGGAAAAAAGGGAAAAAATGGAAATTTTCGATTTTTTTCGAGGTCGCCTAGCAAAAAATTGACCGGGACGATTTTGATTTTATCTGAGCGGCTATTACTTATCTCGGTCTGATAAGTTGGGAAACATGATCAGATATCATATAAATTCAAAACTCATCGAGTAAAGGCCAAAAATTTCGATTTTTTGAAAAATATTTTTTTGACCAATTTTCATTATCTCGGGAACGGCTCGGCAGA
>Ga0209319_1002252_pt1 | contig 12642 bp, 10 predicted proteins | sample RifGroE2_FD_184000 | JGI IMG/M metagenome (GOLD analysis project Ga0209319, IMG submission 184000) | Groundwater microbial communities from Rifle, Colorado - Groundwater E2 (SPAdes) (version 2) | ecosystem: Environmental > Aquatic > Deep subsurface > Groundwater | place: Rifle, Colorado, United...
TATCACAATTAATATTACTGTTGATGCGAATGATGATCCGACATATTTCTTAAAGCAACTTAATGATGCTCTTAGGAAAAATGGATTGCATTAAGAAAATGAATTGAAGTGGAATTTTAAGTGGTTTTGTTTTGTTAGAAGTAAGAAATAAAATACTTGACGTTGTTTTAGTTGTGTGGTATACTTATTAAGTGGGTTAATGAAAGGAGTAGCGAGTGGATAGATTAGATATATTCAAAACAGAACTATCATACATATTAAATCCTAAGATCAAAGAATTCACAGAAAAAGCATTAAATAACTTACCAGAGTATTTCTTCTCAATTCCTGCCAGTTCGTCTGGTAAATATCATCCACAATATGCTTTAGGAGAGGGAGGTTTAGTGAGGCATACCAAATCGGCAGTAAGAATTGCAGTAGAAATGTTTAGATTAGATATTTTTAAGTATACAGAAGATGATAAAGACATGATTGTTTCATCACTGATATTACACGATGGATTTAAATCGGGTATAAATAATAGTTCTCACACTGTTACTGAGCATCCTTTAATTGTTACTAATATGCTTAGAACTAACACAGACATTAATAGTTGTATTGATGAAGAAACGCTAAATATGATTATTGGCAATATTGAGTCACATATGGGTCAATTTGCATTTGATTATAAAACAAAACAAAAAATCTTACCTACGCCAAAAAATAAAATACAACATTTTGTACATTGGTGTGATTATTTAGCCAGTAGAAAATGTTTAGAGTTTAATTTTGATGTTAAGGTTGTGAGATAAAATAATAATAGAAAGGAAAGATGTTTATTAAAACAAAAGCATGGGGCCAAGTTCCTATCTGTAGAAGCAAACCACCTCCTTCTTTCAATTATATTTTAAAAGATCATGTGCATTAAATAATAAAATAAAAATATTGAAAGAAGGAATACATAATATGGCAAAAGTTAAAACTGGTGAACATGGACTACCACTCACAGAGGGACAATTTAAAGCTAGAGGTTTAGTAACTGGCACAAAAAAAGGTGAGAATTTCTTTAAACAAAAACCACAAAAAAATGGTTTTGAGAGAAATACGGTTAATTTTGGTGTAAAAACATCAGAAGATAATGAAGTTTATGTTCAAATTTCAGACTCAGAAAAAGAAGATGCATGGTTTTATAAAAAATCTGAGACAAAAGGAGAACAAGGAATTAGTAAGAAAATATCTTGGGGGCAACGTATAAATTTTAAAGAAGAGGGATTTGAACCTATTGGTGTAATTATCGGCCTAGACAAAGATGATAAAAATAAAAACATTACTAAAAGTATGTGGGATTATGATGCTGCTGAACTTCTTTCTAAAAGATTGAAGGATGATATGCCTGTATTAATAGTTGGCGAATTAGAATTTAGTTCAATGGAAGGAGAAAATGGTAAAAGTAGATTCAAAAGATTAAATATTAAAAAGATTTACAATTCGGTTGTTGACTTTGCGCAAGAAGATTTTAAGGAAGAAAGTAATTTTAAACAAAAGTGTTTATTTATGGAGATTGTTCAAGCTCAAAAAAATAATAAACCTGATAATGATGATCCAAGATGGATTATTAAGGCAAAAATTGTTACATATAAAACACTTGAAGATATTGAATTTGTTATTAGAAACAAAACGTTAGCATCAAATTTTAGAAAACATTTAAAACCATATAATAGAATTTCAATTCATGGTAAAATAAATAATAAACGTATGGCAGAAGAGGTTGAAAATAATAGTCCAGAAGATTGGGGTGGGGATGCAGATCCATTTAATCAAGTTGGTAGTCCTCGTAAATTTGAATTTGAAATTACTGGAATCGATACAAAAGATATAGATACAAAAACTTATACCGAAGATATTGTTATTAAAGCATTTAAAGCTCAAGATGAGTTTGGTAATGACAATTGGAATGGTGACGAAGGAAATAAAGGAGAATCTGAAGACCCAGAAATGGAATGGTAATCACTTAATTAACAATAGTTCAAAAGTATGGGTGGTTCAAAACGCCACCCCATACAAAATAATAAATAAAAATAGAAGGGTTGGATTTAATAATATGGCAAGAGCAAGAACTGGAAGTAATGTGGAAAAAGGTCTAAAATATTTTGTTTACGGTAAGCATGGTGTCCGAAAAAGTAACTGTGTAGCAGACTTTGCTAAAATGAATAAAGAAGGTAAACCTTTACGTGTACTGTATATTGACTGCGAGACAGGTAGTATTGATGGTTTTGGATTAGATAGGTTAGAAGAAGAAGGTGTAAATCTTGAGAATATTTATCTAGTTTACACATCTGCACTTTCAGAGATTAGATATTATTGCGATAAAGTTATTAATAATGAACCATTATATCATTTAGACGAAGATGGTATTGAAACAGAAGAAGTTGTATTAGATGCTGATGGTAATCAATTTATTGCAGACGCTATTGTAATTGACGGAATTACTGTTGTTGCAGATAATGTTTCAGATGCGGCAATTAATCTTTCTGAAAAAAGGGCAGCCATCAGAGCAGAATTACAAGGTAAAACCTCTGACGAAAAAGAAGTAATGGTAGGTACTGCTGGCCTTGAATTTAAAGATCATAATAAGATTAAATCAAGTGGCAAGTCGCTTGTTCGTAATCTTATTACAAATACTGATAAATATGTTGCTATCACTGGTAGAGCAAAAGATAAGAAGGAAATGGTTAAGAATAATAAAGGAGAAATGGTTCTTACATATATGGGTTATGAAGTTCCTGAGTCATGGGATTTTATTCAATATGAAGTATTTACAGTTATTCATAATATGACGGATGCAGATGGTGAAATTTATGCTGTAATTGAACAAAAGGATAGGACAGGGAAATATAAACCTAATGAGATTGTTAAAAATCCATCAGTAGCATTATGGCAAGATGTCATTGATAGTAATAAAAATAGGGGTAAAAATGTAGGAATGTCTCAAGGGAAAGTTAGTGATACTGTTAAGAAAAATGAAGAAACTTATAAAGAAATTGCAGGATATGCTGATGTTCCTAATAATACAAATCAAAATACTACAACAACTGATAATGCTAATGTTACAGTAGAGTCTTTAATTAAAACTATTGAGAAACTTAAAGAATCTATGCCTCCCACAAAACGTAAAGCGATGAAACCGTTATTAGAAAATGAAGGTTTACCAATTCAATTTACGCCAGATTTGTCAATTGAGACACTTCAAAAAATATATGATATTATGGCAAAGAATTAATAGCAAAAGTAAGAATAGTAAAAATGAGGAATGGTTTTTTATCATTCCTCATTTGAGCAGAATATTGGAGTGAAAATATTTGAAAGAGATATTAAGAAAATGTAAAGTGTGTGATAAACCAAAAACTAAAACAATTAATTTAGAAGTAGATAAATTCATATTTTATCAACAATCTTATTATCATTATGATTGTTTTATTAAATTTCAAACAGATAAAAAATGTTTAACACTAGATAATGCAATAAAATTAGCTAATGAAATGGTTATTAAAACTACAAAATCAGATTATGTAAATAGTTTGATAGATAGAGATAGGCTTACATATTGGATATATGATAATTATAATTTAACTGTACTGCCAGCATTGTTTTTCCAGAAAACTAAACAGATCAATGATGGAACATTTAGTATGCGTATAAATGCTCCAATCTCATATTATGATTTATTACAAATTTTTAAAAAAATGAAAACCTATCTTGACAAAGTAAATAATAATAATGAAAGGAAAGGTAAAAAAATAGATGTTATTAGAAGAATTGATTATGATTTAGCAATTGTAATCAATAATTATGATGAATATTTAAAATGGAAACAAAAACAAAAAACAGAAGATATAGTAAAAACGGAAATTAAAAATGATTTAGTATTAAAAAATGATATAAATATTAATACAATCACATCATTACAACGGAACAATCAAAAGGAAAATGAAGAGATAAATATTGCTGATATTTTAGATGAGGTTTTTTAAAGAGAGTTGGTGTTATATTTATTGGAAGAAGTAAAAAATTATAATGTTCAGGCAGAAACTTTATTAGTTGGTTCTCTATATAAAAATCCTGATATTTATGTTGAATATGGACATATAATGCGTCCTAAATATGATTTTTATGATAGTTCTTGCAAATTTTTCTATGATAGTTTTGATATTATGTTTCAAACATTCTCACAGGAGTTTACAGAAAATAATATTAATATTTATATGTCACAAGATAAGAAAAGAAACGCCGAATACAAAAATTATGGTGGTTATAAAACAATAGAAAAAATGAAAGAACTTTCAACTGTTGATGATTTTAAAAACTATTTTAATATAGTTAAGAAATTCTCTTTAGTGAGGGAGTACGAGAGAAGTGGTTATCCTGTTCAGAAAATACTCGAACATAAGAATTTTGAAAAGTTTTCTGCTAATGATATTTATAAAATGATTAAAGCAAAAGCGGATACTATTAATACTATAATTAGTGGAGGTGAAGAAAGTGTTGTATTGGGCAAAAAATCCGTAAAAAGAATTAAAGAATGGATTAAGAAACCTAGTTTTGGAATTACATTCCCTTGGAATTGCTGGAATTTATTTTTTAGAGGTTTCCGCAAAGGGAAATTAATTGTTGAGGGGATGTTGTCTAATGAAGGTAAATCAAGAAAAATGGTTGCCCTTGCTACACATATATCTTTAGTCGAGAAAAAAGCTGTACTTATTATGACTAATGAAATGTCAGAAGAGGATATTGAAGCTTGTAAAATTGTTACAGTTATTAATGATCCAATACATAAACTACATTTTGATTTTGATTTAAATAAGACTGAGGAAGAAATTGTACTTGGAAGATACAAAAGTGACATTACTGGTAAATTTATTGTTAGAGAATTGGATGAAAATGAAGACCCTATATTAACTGACGAAGAATATGAACAAAAACTATATGATGAATCAACAGAATATAGAAACACATTAATAGTTGGAGAATGGATAGAACAAAATACTAAGATATATTTTAAAGAGATGAGAGAATATGCCGATTATGATATAGAAATGGAAATACGAAAGCATGTCTTGTCAAAAAATGTTGAGTACGTGATGTATGATACTTTAAAAGGATATAGAACAGATGCGTGGGAAACTATAAAACAAACAGCAACTAGATTGGAAGAATTAGCTAAAGAGTTAATGATAGGAATATATGCCAATTTTCAACTCACAGATGACTCGGTATACTTAGAAGTGTTTGATTTAAATAGCATGAACTTAGCAAACTGTAAACAAATATTCCACGTATTGGATTATCTTGTTTTAGGTAAGAGATTATTTAGAGATGATTATGACAAATATTCTATTATTGATGACTGGGGTGGAGAAGTACCACTAGATATCACAAAAATATATTATGGTCATAGATTTGCTAAAAGTAGGACTGGTGGTAAAGGTAAGGTTACAGTATGTGAAGTTGATTTAGACAGAAATACATGGATTGAGGTTGGATTATTAGTAAAGAAGGGGAATAGGAATAGTGATTCAAAACCTAAACAAAGGTTAGGAGCATAAAACTTTATGGAGGTAAAAGAATTATTTGCAAAAATTATAGAAAATAATGATATAGAAAAGATACTTAAAAATTTAGATATGCATCATATAGAAGATAAAGGAGAATATTTTACTTGTGGATTTCCAGATGGCGATGCCAAACATGTTGTAATTTATAAAGACAATCTTTGGGTGAATGCTTATACTAGAGATATCTCAGACAAATATGGTTATACAAATATTATTTCACTTACATCTTTTATAAAGAAATTATATTTTTCTCAAAGTATAAAATGGATATGTGACACTTGTTCATATAATTATTATGAGGAACCAACAAGTAAAACAGAAATGCTAAAATTTCTCGATTATATCTATGAGCAAAAAAATGGTACGAATAAAAGTGAAGAAGATGAAATAATAAACTTAAAACCGATAGATGAAGATATTTTGCAATATTATGGCAATTATGCTAATAAATTATTCTTACAAGATAATATAGACTTGCAAACACAAATAGATTTTGGTTTTGGTTATGATTTAGAAACACATTCTATTACTGTACCAATTAGAGATGAATTAAATACGCTAGTTGGAATAAAAGCTAGACTTTATAAAACACAAGAAGAATTAGAACAATGGGAAAGTAAGTATTTTTATTTAGTTCCATGTGCTAAGTCTAAAATATTGTATGGTTTAAATAAAACTATGCCGTATATAAAAAGAGAAGGTTACGTTATTATTACGGAGGCAGAAAAAGCGACTGCTCAATTATGGTCATACGGGATAAGAAATGCTGTAAGTATTGGTGCTCATACATTATCAAAATACCAAGTAAAGAAATTAACACACTTAGGAGTAGATATTGTTTTAGCATATGATAAGGACGTAATGTTTAAAGATGGAAAATTTAATAAAGAATATTATGACAAAGAATGTAACAAATTTTTAGGTAATCAAACTATTTATTGTTTAGTTGACGAATATGGGATATTGGGAGAAAAGGAAAGTCCTACTGATGATAAGATTAAGTTTAAAAAATTATATGAAAATAAACGAATAATGAGAGGAATTAAATATAAATGAAATATAAAATTATTGGAGAAAACAATTACAATGCTACAAATTTATTATACGAAATACTTCATAATAGAGAAATAAAAGATATTGAAAAATTCCTAGATATTAATGACAGTGTTGTTACTAATCCATTAGATTTTAAGAATATGGATATTGCAGTTAAGTGTTTGTTGGAGCATTTAGAAAAAGAGTCTAATATATTGATTATTTGTGATGCCGATTGTGACGGCCTTACATCTTCTACATTACTCTATAATTACATAAAAGAGGTCTATCCAAATGCTAATCTATTTTTCCAAAACCACATCAAAAAAACACATGGTATTATGTTGGATGATTTGAAAGATACACTACCAACAATTCAACTATTAATTCTTCCAGACGCTTCAAGCGAACAATTTAAAGAACATAAAATTGTAAAAGATATGGGAATTGATATTATAATTCTTGACCACCATAGCGTAAAAGATTATAGTACAAATGCCATTGTTGTTAATAATCAACTATCTAAGATTTCTACTAATTTATCAGGGGTTGGAATGGTGCATAAATTTTGTAAAGCACTAGATGAAGAATTGTGGGAAGATAAAGCTGATAAATATTTAGATTTAGTAGCAGTTGGATTAATCGCAGATTATATGAATACCAAAGATTTAGAAGTGCAATATTATGTTCGCAAAGGATTAAGTAATATTAAAAGTCCTGCTCTAAAAGCATTAATAGAAGCACAAGATTTTTCTCTAAAAGGAGAAATAAATCCAATTGCTATAGCGTTTTACATTGCACCTTTAATTAATTCAGTTTATAGGTTAGGGAAAATAGAAGATAAAGACTTAATGTTTAAATCTTTTGCAAATATAGATACAGATAAGATGTACATATATAAACCTACTAGGGGTAGTAAAAAAGGAGAAGAAATTGAAGAGTCAATACATCAACAATCTGCTAGAATGTGTGTTAGTTATAATGGTAAAAGAAAAAGATTGTCGGATAAATTAATTAAACCTGTCGAAGATCAGATTAATCTAGATAATAAAATTATATGTGTAAAAGTTAATAAAGAAGAATCTGAAGGTATGTCTGGGCTTTTAGCAAATGCTTTATTGGGTAAATATAGCAAACCAACAATTGTCTATTCTATTAATGAAAAGAACGAAATTAAAGGTAGTATGAGATCAAATACAGGAGATTTTAAAGATAAGTTGCAAAAAACTAATTTATTTGTTTTTGTAGCAGGACATCAAGACGCAGCAGGAATACAAATTAAAGAAAAATGTTTAGAAGGAATTGATGATAAACTTAATGAGTTTTTTAAAGATGAGACTTTTGAGAAGATTTATTTTGTAGACTTTAAAATTCCATTTGAAGAAATGTCGTTTGAGTTTATAAAAGATATTTGCGACTTAAAATATATCTATAGTACAAATATCCAAGAACCATTAATTTATGTCGATAATGTTAAAGTTCGTGCACAAGATATTAAATTATTAGGTGAAGGTAAAAATACTATTAAAATAGAAACGGACGAAGTTGATTTTATAAGATTTAAAAGCAATGAAGAAATGTATAGTAATATGGTTGATTGGAAAGATGAAGTGGTATTAAATATTGTTGGTAGAGCAAGTATTAATGAGTATAATGGAAAACTTACTGGGCAAATATTTGTTGACGAATGGGAAGTGATTGAATAGATGAATATTTATAATAACGAAGATATTTTAAGGCAAGAAATAATATCTTCGTACATAGAAGGTAGTTCTGCTATAAAAATAGCAAAAGAATTAAACATTAATAATTATAGGGTATATAAAACTTTAGAAGATAACAATATTGAAAGAAGAAGCAATTCTATTAACTCTAAAAAATATACTTTTAATGAAAATTATTTTGAAGTGATTAATGATCCAATCAAAGCCTATTGGTTAGGATTTTTATACGCTGATGGATACATATCTAAGAATAAAGAAAGATATAATAGTGGGCTTGTTGGTTTATCAATCCATGAAAAAGACGAGGAACACCTTTTAAAATTCAAAAATGATATTCAATCAACACATGAAATAAAACATTATAAAGTTAGTAAGGGTAAGGGGTATTCAGAAACACCATATGTCAGACTTATCTTAAATAGCAAAACCATATATGGTGATTTAGTTAATCATGGACTAGTAGAACATAAGTCGCAAGTAAAAGAACCTCCTAAAAATTTACCTAAAGAATATGAAAAATATTTTATATTAGGATATTTTGATGGCAATGGAAGTATTTCAATGTCAAAAGATAAAAATAGTGGATTTGATTTTAAATTTAGAATTACAAGTACAAAATTGATGCTAAGTTTTATTATGGAACATCTATATAATAATGAAACAATATATAAAATTTCAAATACTTATAAAAGGCATAGTTATGATATTGTTGAAAGTCTTGATTATGGTGGTAATCAACAAGTATACAAAATAATGAAGTATTTGTACGAAGATACGGAAAGATTTTTACAAAGAAAATATGATAGATTCTTAATGCTTAAAACACAAATAAATGGAGGTTAAATATGTTTATAAATTTACATACGCACGATGCAAAAGGGTCTTTGTTGGATGCTATCCAAACTGTTGAGCAAATGGTTGAGCATACTAAGAAAAATAATCAAACAGCATTGGGGTTAACCAATCATGGGAAAATGTCTTCATTTGTTGATTTTGTAAAAGCATGTAATAAAAACAATATAAAACCTTTAATTGGTAATGAAATGTATGAAGTTGATAATATGTTTGAAAAACAAGATACAAAAGAATATCATCAACAAAGATATCATTTGGTTTTATTTGCAAAAACAAAGCAAGGTCTTATTAATTTGTTTAAAATAACGTCTGATGCTTGTACTCTTGGTTTCTATAAAAAACCAAGAGTATCAATTGACTACATAAAAGAGAATAATTTAGGGGAAGGAATTATATGTCTAACTGCTTGTCAAGTCGGAAGAGTGAGTAGATGGTTGACAAGTGGAGTGGAAAATAAAATTGTTTATGAATATTATTCTAGTTTAGAAAGTATATTTGATAATGTATTTTGTGAGATACAATCACACAGTACGGATTCTCAGAAAGAGGCAAACAAAAAGATTTATGACTTTATTAATGAATATAATTTACCTTACGTAATTACTACTGATGCTCATATGATAAGTAAAGATCAAATTAATTCACATGCTGTTTTTGTAAAAATAAGCGAAGATAGAGAAGTTGGAGAAAGTTATGTTGATTGCTATCTTCAAACTGAGCAAGACGTTTATGACATCTTAGAGAATCAATTTGATAAAGAATTCATAAAGAAAGGTATTGAACAAACTGTAAATATCGCTGATATGATTGAGAATATTGATATAGGACTTAATAAAGGTGTTATCATGCCACAAGTTAGAATTCAAGAAGGATTTGATTCAAATGAAGAATATCTAAAATATCTAGTATATAAAGATTTTGATAAAAAGTTTAGTAATATGTCTACACAAGATCAGAAAATTAGGAAAGAAAGAATAGAAATTGAATTACCAGTATTATTCGCGTTAAACTATACAGATTATTTTATTATGCTTTATATGTTGGCACAAGAAGCAAATAAGAGAGGTATCCCAAGGGGATATAGTCGTGGATCTGGAGCTAATTGTTTGTGTCTTTATATGTTAGGAGTAACACAAGTTGATAGTATTAAATGGGATTTAGACTTTACGCGATTTGCTAATTTAGGAAGGAAATCAGTCGGGGATTTTGATTGGGATATTTCAAAGCGTAGAAGAAAAGAATTTGTAGAAATATCCGAAGAATTATTTGGTAAAGATAATGTTGCTCCAATTGCCACATTTAATAGTTTAAGTACAAAAGTAGCGATCAAAGATATTGGAAAAGTATTAGACGAAGATATTAATGGAGAATATTATAAAAAAATCCCATATAAAATGCGTGACGAAATAGCAAAAATGATTCCAACTATTAAAACAATTAATGATTTAGGCGAGGAAGAAGAAAAAGAATTTCTACTTAAAGATATATTATTTAAAACAAAACGTTTAAAAGATATTTACGAACAATATCCATTGTGGTTTAAGTATGTTATGGAACTTGAAGGACTGCCAAAAAGTATGGGAAGACACGCTGCTGGTACTCTATTAACTCCAAAACCTATTATAGAGTATTGCCCAATATGTTATGACTCAGATGGGAATAAAATGATTCAACTTGAAATGCATTCTGCAATGGATGATCTAGGACTTACTAAAATGGATTATCTTGGACTTGAAACAGTTGATATTATTGATGATACTTTAAAAATGGAAGGATTAACTTGGGATGATGTAGATATAAACAATCTTAATCTTTCTGACAAAAAAGTATTTGATACTATATATAAAACTGGAAACACAGTTGGCATATTTCAATGTGAATCTTCTGAAGCAAAAAAAATGTGCATTGAAGCTGAGATTGAGGACGTAGAAGGGATTTGTGTAGTCAATGCAGCCAATCGTCCAGGCACAAAAGATAGTTTCCCAGTTTATTGTTTTAATAAAAAAAATCCTGATAAAATAGAAATATTACACGACGACTTAAAGAAGATATTTGAAAAGACACAATTTGTTCTATTATATCAAGAGCAAGCTTTACAAATATTTAGATATGCAGGATTCCCAGAAAATGATGTAGATAATGCAAGAAGGGCTATTGGACATAAAGAAAAAGAAACTATGCAAAAATTATATGTAAAATTTTATGAAGGATTAAAAGAAAAAAACTGGACAGAAAATCAAATTCAAGAAATATGGAATTTAATGTCGAAACAAGCAGAATATTGTTTTAATCGAGGGCATTCCATATCTTACAGTCTATTAAGTTATCTTACTGCTTATCTTAAAACTCACTATACGCTTTCTTTTATGACATCATGCTTATCTTCCAAAAGTGATAATGTCTCAAAACTGGGGGTTTTTATTAATGAATGCCAAAGATTAAACATTAAAGTTTCTCCTCCTAGTGTTAATTATTCTAGTAAAGAATTTGGTACAATACCTACAAAAAATGAGATATTATTTGGATTAAAAGCAATTAAGGGACTTGGTGATTCTGTTGTCGAAACAATTATTAACAATAGACCATATAAGAACTTTGATGATTTTTATGATCGAAATAAAAATGATGGAAAGATTGATAAAGGAAATGTAATAGCGTTAGCTAAAAGTGGAGCATTTCCAACTAAAAATAAAAGAGATTTCTTGATCAAATATGCAGAAAAGTTATTTGATTCTTCGTTTAATTTTAGAGAATATAAAGATGTAATTTCTTTACCTACACAAAAAGAATTAAAAGAAAAATGGGGCATTGATTCAAGTGTCATAAAAGATAAAGATGAAAAGTTAAGAATTTACAATAGAAAAAAGAAAATACAATTCGATATAGAAATGCAAAATAATCATAAAACAAAAAAGGAGCAGTTTATTAATGATTTTATTGATAAGTATTTAAAAGATGAATATATGTGGGAATTTGAAACACTTTCAATGTTTTTGACTAAAAACCCTTTAAAAGAAGCAAGTAAATATATTACTCCTTGGGAGGATGTTGAAAATGGAATTGAAGCAACAACAATTTGTATTGTAGTAGACATAAAAAGAAAAAAAGATAAGAATGGTAATGCGTTTGTTTACATTGATTTATATACCCCATCTGGGATGATTGAATGTACTTGTTGGTCTTCTCAATATAAAAAATATCAAGACTTGATTAAAAAAGGAAATAGTTTAGCTATTTTTGGAAGAAAGAATAATGAGCAATTGTTTGTTAAATTAATGAAAGGATTTAATGAATGGTTAGAAGAAAAAGAATTGTCTGAAAGGAATTAAAGAATGATAGAATTAGAATCATCTAAAGAATTAGAAGAAAAACCAGACTTAGACAAAGTATATGAATTTTCTGCAACCGTTACATACTCTATATATTAATCAACAAAC
>Ga0209319_1002253_pt1 | contig 12640 bp, 13 predicted proteins | sample RifGroE2_FD_184000 | JGI IMG/M metagenome (GOLD analysis project Ga0209319, IMG submission 184000) | Groundwater microbial communities from Rifle, Colorado - Groundwater E2 (SPAdes) (version 2) | ecosystem: Environmental > Aquatic > Deep subsurface > Groundwater | place: Rifle, Colorado, United...
CAAACGGTTCATCTGCTTGCCCGACCCCATATCCTTCCGGATTTCTTTGATTACTTTTTTCTGGGCATTGGTCAGTTCAAACGGAAGGTAATTGCTGAAAAAGGTATTCAGGTTGTATCCGACCTGCGAAAACACGAAACCTTTAAACGAGCCTTCCCTTTTATGTTTCAGACTTAAAATCTTCAACTGGATATAAAACAGTTCTTCAAATTTTAATCTGAAGATCGCATTTTTCAGGAGATGGGGATTTTCAGGAAAATGAATCTGCCGGAGCGAAACAGGCAACGACATTAGTTTTAACTTCGAAATTAAAGAAGGCGGAAGTGATTCATAAATCTTGCCTTCAATGAGTGTCGATAAATTAAACTGAAATTTATTCAAAGCTTTGCTGGTCATAAACTTCTGCTTCATCTTTTCAGAAGTATTGTAAAAGGCCTGAAAAATGCCCGTACTCACCGGTTTACTGTCTGCTGGTTCAAGTTCAGGATGGATCATATTCAATTTTCCGCTGAAAACAGATGGTTTCCCAAATACAATATATTCAACATTGGATCTGATATTTTCCTTTACCCATTTAATTCCCTGAAACCATAACAACTCCATCAGCCCCGATTCGTCGCGGAATTGAGCAATTAAACGTTGCTTTGCCCCTTCTCCTGAAGTCTCAAACCTGACAATCATTCCTTTTAGCTGAATGTATGGCATGTTGTTTGTAACTTCTGATACCTTGTAAAATTTAGTCCGGTCGATGTATTTGTAGGGGAAATAGTACAGGAGGTCGTTGAAGGTGTATATCTTCAATTCCTTTTTCAGCAGTTCGGCCCGTTGAGGTCCGACACCTGGCAAAAATTTAATATCTTGTTCCAGAAACTCTGACATAAGGCAAAGATAAAAATTTGGTGAACTTATCGGTTTGTATTAGCGTTTCTGAAGTTAACGAACCTTAAAAAAACTTCAGGATTATATTAAAATCAGTTCAAAAAGTTAAATTCGCCGGAACAAAAATGTAATGATCGGAAACTATTCGGAACTAATCAACACATATCAATAAGCCAACAAGATGGAAGCTGTTATCAAACTCGAAAAAATAGTCAAAAACTACAAAGTAGGAACTCAGATAGTACGGGCTTTACGCTCGGTTTCACTGAACATTAATAAAGGCGAATATGTTGCCATCATGGGTGCATCAGGCTCCGGAAAATCGACACTGATGAATGTGATTGGCTGTTTAGACACCCCCACCAGTGGTTTCTACGAACTGAATAATCAGGATGTAAGCCATTTATCAGACGACGAACTGGCTGAAATCAGGAACAAGGAAATCGGATTCGTTTTTCAGACCTTCAATTTATTGCCTCGAAATACCGCCCTCGAAAATGTGATGTTACCATTGGTTTATGCCGGAATCAAGAAACAACAACGCATCATTCAGGCCGAAAAAATTTTAACAGAAGTTGGTTTGGCCGATCGTATCGAGCACAAACCCAATGAATTATCAGGAGGTCAGCGGCAACGGGTGGCTGTAGCCCGTGCATTGGTCAATAATCCGTGTATATTGCTGGCCGATGAGCCAACCGGTAACCTAGACTCTAAAATTTCGGAAGAAATTATGCAGTTATTTGCCGAAATTCACGATAAAGGAAACACCTTGATTGTGGTAACGCATGAAGAATCGATTGCCAAACATGCCCACCGCATTATCCGCCTGAAGGACGGTGAAATTGAAGCTGACTACGTGAATCCTGATCCGGTGTATTAGAAGCCCCATCCCTGCCCTTCCCCAAAATAGGGAAGGGAGTTTGGAAAATGAAAGTGCTGAGAGCTTTTAATTCTTTGCAAATTTGTCTGGCATAAAGTCTCACTTTCGGGAAATCACGGGTAAACGAAAAAAAATGCATCTGTGAAATTATCAATAAAAATAACAGAGCCATTCTGGCTCCCTCCCTTTTGGGGAGGGCTGGGGAGGGGCTTTTTCTTTTAACTATGAAAATCTATACCCGCACTGGCGACGACGGAACTACCGGCCTAATTGGTGGTTCGCGTGTGAAAAAAAATCACATTCGGCTCGATTCGTATGGAACGGTTGATGAACTGAACTCTTTTATTGGTGTAGTCAGGTCGTTGCAAACCGATACCCATGCAGACTCGGCTCTCGAAAAAATCCAGAATAAACTGTTCATCATTGGTGCAAACCTGGCAAGCGACGATTCTGTTACTTTAATAAAAGAACAAATGCCTGTCGGTAAAACAGATATTGAATTGCTCGAAAAGGAAATGGACCTGATGAACAAAGTTCTCCCTGAGCTCCGAAATTTCATTTTACCAGGGGGATGCCAGGCATCTTCGTTTTGCCATGTTGCCCGAACAGTTTGTCGCCGGGCCGAACGTCACATTGTCGAATTGTCTGAAAAATCGGAAGTTGATCCAAATCTGATAAAATACATTAACCGCCTGTCTGACTACCTTTTCGTGCTTTCCAGGAAGGTGTCAATGGACCAGGAAGCGCCTGAAATACTATGGTCTCCCGAGATCGGCGAATAATTTTTTTTAATGTTTGCAGATTACGTTTTTTTGTTATATTCGCAGGAGTTTAAAAAAACCTAGTAATAACCTCATAATATATACCGATATGTACTGGACGCTCGAATTAGCCTCTAAACTGGAAGATGCCCCCTGGCCGGCAAGCAAAGACGAATTGATCGATTTTGCGATACGAAGTGGCGCTCCGCTTGAAGTAATTGAAAATTTACAGGAGATTGAAGACGAAGGAGAAATTTATGAGAGTATTGAAGATATCTGGCCTGATTACCCCAGCAAAGATGATTTCTTTTTTAATGAAGACGAGTATTAATTCCCGTTAACATACAGAAACGCAAGGTCGAAAACCTTGCGTTTCTGTTTTTATAATACTTTCACCTTCTGGATATGGAATGCATTGGTGGTTGTACGTTGAAGACTTATCTATTAATGGAATATTACGGATCAACAGTCATTTCGACATCGAGCATGAAAAATCAAACTAAAAAAAGCGATTCTCTTTCGAAAACCGCTTTTTCACGAATCCATCAATCCACCAATCCACCAATAATTAATTTTTTATCCAGCTGAGTATTTTTTCGGTATCAACTTTTACTTTTGGCGCCACCATGTCGACTAACTTGCCATTTTCATCAATCATGTATTTTTGGAAATTCCAGGTTACTTCTGAATCCATCACGCCATTTTGGCTTTTGCTGGTCAGCCACTGGTATAGCGGATCCATATCATCTCCTTTTACCGATATTTTCGACATCATCGGGAAAGTAACGCCGTAATTTTTAGTACAGAACTCGGCGATTTCCTCATTGGATCCGGGTTCTTGTTTCCCAAAATTATTGGCCGGAAAACCGACAATTACGAATTTTTGATTTTTGTATTCCTCGTAAAGTTTTTCGAGATCGGCATATTGTGGCGTATTTCCACATTTTGAGGCAGTATTTACAACCAATACTTTCTTCCCTTTCAGGCTCGAAAGATTAAAATCGTTGCCCTCAATATCTTTAACTTTGAAGTCATAAAATGATTTCTGACTAAATGCCATCGAAGAAATTAAAATAAGGCTTAAAACAAACGCTAGTTTTTTCATGAATTTTTTTTTGTATGAACTGATAATGAAACAATCAACAATGCCAAAAGTTTTTATGAGGATACTTTTAATCTGAGTTCGAAATAGAAACTGCAATGGATCAACAATATGAATAAATAGTTTCAGTCTAATGCCCCCTATAATCCCCCAAAACGGGAGATTTTGCATCCTGCAGATTAGAAACCTTGTTCATAAAAATGAAGCTTTTCAGAACTTCGATTCCGCGACTCCCTTCTCCTGTTTGGAGAAGGGTTGGGGATGAGGTTGTTGAATAGAAATAGTAATTGTTTATATCGAACTCCGGACTATGTTGATAAGTTTCACCCTTGCCGTTTACTCATAATTTGTATATTTGGTCGTTCAATTCAGGATGTTTTTATGGAGAATTTTATTGTATCAGCGCGAAAATACAGACCCGATACGTTTCAAACGGTGGTGGGACAGGCATCGATTACATCAACACTGAAGAATGCTATCAAAAATAGTCAGCTTGCCCATGCCTATTTGTTTTGCGGGCCTCGCGGAGTCGGCAAAACAACCTGTGCCCGAATATTTGCCAAAACCATCAACTGCCAGAATCTTTCTGCCGAAATTGAATCCTGCAACGAATGCGAGTCATGCAAAGCCTTTAACGGAAACCGTTCATACAATATCCATGAACTGGATGCCGCATCAAACAACTCGGTTGACGACATCCGGAACCTGACTGATCAGGTACGGATTCCACCACAAATTGGACACTACAGCATTTATATCATCGACGAGGTTCACATGTTGTCGCCCTCAGCTTTTAATGCTTTCCTGAAGACCCTGGAAGAACCTCCCCGTCATGCCATCTTCATTTTGGCAACCACCGAAAAGCATAAAATTATACCGACTATTTTATCGCGTTGCCAGATATTTGATTTTAACCGAATCAAAATCAGGGATATATCAGGTCATCTGGCGCATGTTGCTGACAGCGAGAGCGTCTCAATCGATAGCGAAGCGTTGAATGTCATTGCCCATAAGGCTGATGGCGCTATGCGCGATGCTTTATCCATTTTCGATCAGATTGTTAGCTTTTCAGGAAGAAACATTAGCTACAAAGATGTAATCTCGAACCTGAATGTGCTCGACTATGATTATTATTTCCGCTTGGTCGATTTGTTCCTGAAAAACGACATCTCTGCCAGTTTGCTCCTTTTTAATGAAATTCTCGACCACGGTTTCGACGGGCATCATTTTATTACCGGACTGAGTTCCCATTTCAGGGATGTAATGGTTTGCAAAGATCAGGTAACTATTCAATTGCTGGAAGTGGGCGGAGAAATCAAAGAGAAATATAAGATTCAGGCAGCTCAATGCGAGAGTGATTTCCTGATTGGAGCCTTGCAAATTGCCAACGAATGCGACCTTCAGTACAAAGCCAGTCAGAATAAAAGACTATTGGTTGAACTAGCAGTAATCAAATTGGCCCAGCTTACCTTAAAAAAAAAATAGCTGACGGAAACGACGATACAGCGCTTCTTCCAATTTTTAACCAGATTGGTGAGCCGGTACCTCAATTATCATCAACAGTTTCTTCGGCCGAAAATACCGCCGGAAGCGCTGCTATAACCCGGCCTGAATCCTCAGATAAGGCATCGGTTGTTAAACCAATCAGAAGATTGGGGAATTCATTCACGCCTTCCATTAAAGATGCTTTGGCCGGAAAATCGCGTGAAAAAAATGACCTGCCCGATGCTTTAAATCAGACATACAGTGAATACGAAATTTATAATGAACCATTTACCGCAGAACAACTGGCTGAGAAATGGGCAGCGTTTTTAAGTCAATTGTCCGATAGGCCAAATTTGCGTTCAACACTTTCGAATGTGCCTGAAATAACTGAAGGGAACAAGCTTTTACTTCGGATCGGCAATTCGATTCAGGAACAAGAGATCAGGAATATTAAACCTGAATTGGTTTCATGGCTTCGGAAAGAGCTTCGAAATTCGGGAATAGAAATGACCACCCAACTTGAAAAGGTAGAGTCAGAAAGGATGATCTTCTCCGATTCAGAAAAAATGCAAATGATGATGCAGAAAAATCCACTTCTGTATGAACTCAAACAAAAATTTAATCTTGATTTTAAAGATTGATTATCAGTTGTTTCTTGATGTTCATTCGGATTTCGTGATTCAATTTTTTACATTTGCCTTTTTAATGGCATAATTTTTTGTATTTTTATTACCAATTGAAAAAAGCAACTGTTATGATACAGAAAGAAGTATTAGACTCATTAAATGCACAGATTAATGCTGAGAGTTATTCGGCATACATGTATCTTTCAATGTCAGCGTATTTCGAACACCTTGGGCTTTCAGGCTTTGCCCATTGGATGAAAATCCAGTACCAGGAAGAATCGGCACACGCGCTTAAATTTTTCAATTATGTGACCGAGCGTAATGGTAAGGTTGTTTTAAAGGCAATTGATCAGGTTCCGGTTGATTTTGATAGTATAGTCGATGTTTTTGAGAAAACACTCACTCACGAAATCCATGTAACCTCGTTGATCAACAATTTGGTTGAAGTTTCGATAAAGGCCAAGGATCATGCCTCACAAAGTTTCCTTAAATGGTTTATTGACGAGCAGGTTGAAGAAGAAGCCAATGTGGAGAAAATTCTGGCAACACTCAAGCTTATTAATGGACAAGGAAACGGTATTTTTATGATGGATCGTGAATTAAGCCAGCGAGTGTTTGTTGATCCCAATGCAGCAGTTTAAATTTTTTTTAAGATATTAATTTAAAAAAGGCTGCCATTTGGTAGCCTTTTTTATTAGATATACGTTCCGAATATTAAAAATGGAAGTCATGAATGAAGCAATTGAAAAGACATATATCGATTTTTTTGAAATATGCAAAACCACTATCCCGGAGAAGGATCATCCAAAGATTCAGGATGCCTATTCCATGGTCCATGAAGTTTTTGGGGATCAATGCTGGGACTCGGGAGAGAATATTGTCGTTCATTCGCTGGAAGTTGCTCAGGTTGTCGTTCAGGAAGTTGGACTCGGTATTGATTCGGTGATTGCCGCATTGCTGCACAATGTCTATTATCAGGAATCAACAACTAAACTCGTCGAGCCCAAATTTGGACGTTCTGTAAGCTCGATCCTGGAAGGCATGGCCAAAATCAATGCCATGGGAACCGATACTGTTGAACTGCATTCGGAGAATTACCGCAAATTGATGCTGGCAATGGCTGGGGATGTGCGGGTTATCCTCGTAAAAATTGCTGACCGCCTCCAGGTAATGCGCCACCTTGATTCACAACCAGAATCAGTGAGGACTAAAATTTCGATCGAAACATCCTATTTATATGCTCCGCTCGCACATCGTTTGGGTTTGTATTACATCAATTCCGAGTTGTTGGATTTATGCCTGAAATACCAGAATCCGGAAGCCTATCGTTCGGTTTCGCTGCGGTTGAAGGAAACTGACCGGGAACGTGCCAACTTTGTTGCCGAGTTTGTGAAACCGATTGAAGAAAAGCTTAATGTGCGCGGATTTTCGTTCGAAATGAAAGCACGAACCAAGTCAATCAATTCGATCTGGCGCAAAATGCAGACCCAGAAAGTTGAGTTCGATGAGGTGATGGATTTGTTTGCTATCCGGGTCATTCTGAATTCGGAACTGGTCAACGAAAAATCAGATTGCTGGCAGGTTTATTCCATCGTTACTGAAGAATACCAGTCAAACCCCAAACGTATGCGCGATTGGATTACTATTCCGAAGTCGAACGGATATGAGTCCTTACACGCCACCGTGCTGGGGCCTCATGGCAAATGGGTCGAAGTTCAGATCAGGACCAGGAGAATGGACGAAATTGCCGAAAAGGGACTGGCTGCGCATTGGAAATATAAAGGTGGCACAGGAAATTCCGACATGGAAAAATGGCTGGCTAATGTGCGTGAAATTTTGGAGAATCCTGAACTGAACATGGTCGATTTCATCGACGATTTCAAGATGAATGTGTATGCCGATGAGATTTTTGTATTTACACCCAAAGGCGATTTACGGAAATTGGCGGCTGGCGCAACTTTGCTCGATTTTGCCTATGAAGTGCATTCCGGCATTGGCGACCGATGTGTGGGTGGAAAGGTCAATGGGAAAAATGTTACCCTGAGACACAAACTTCAGAATGGCGACCAGATTTCAGTAGATACAGCTAACCATCAGCGACCTAAAATGGATTGGCTCGACTTTGTGGTCACCAGCAAAGCCAAAACCAGGATTAAGGCCAGTTTGAATGAGGAAGTTAAAAAGGAAGCAGAGAATGGGAAAGAAATATTGCTCCGGAAAATTAAAAACTGGAAAATCGAATATAACGACGACAGCATCAGGAAGCTTTTGAAATATTACAAACTGAAACTGGCACAGGATTTATATTACAATATTTCAATCGGCAAAATTGATACGCTTGAAATCAAGGATTTGTTGGTTGAAAAGAAAGAAGAATCTGCCAAACAACTGATTACTGAACTTCTATCCAAAGATAAAGTTCAGGATTTGGAATTTGCGGGTGGGGACGATTATCTGGTTATCGACAACAATCTGAAAAATGTAATTTACAAGCTGGCTCCGTGCTGCAACCCGATTTTTGGCGACGAAATTTTTGGATTTGTGACCATCAGCGAAGGCATAAAAATTCATCGGACGATCTGTCCGAACGCGCCTCAAATGATTGAGCGATATCCTTACCGGTTTATTAAAGCCAAATGGCAGGATACAAAAAAGAAATCGTCGTTTCAGGCTACCATCCGTATTTCAGGAACCGACGAATTAGGAATTGTCGGGCAAATCTCGCATGTCATTTCCAAAGATGTTGCCGTGCAGATGCGCTCAATCAATATTGATACCAATAACGGAGCTTTCGACGGTACCTTGCGGGTTTTTGTAAATGGGCTTGAACATCTCGACTTTTTAATGAATAAACTAAAAAGTATCAATGGGGTAATAGCTGTAACAAGGGCGGATTGATAAACAGGAAAAAGTCATTAGGAAAGAGGAAAAGGGAAAAAGTCATAAGTCCCCCAGCAAAAAATTGCAGCCAGTAAAGGAATAACTGGGGAATACTGAGGTACTGTGGTTTAGCCCAGAATGGGCGAAATATAATAGCCCATGGCAAACGACGAAGTAGTGTCGCCCTGGGTTAGAAAGGGATAAAAAACGTCCGCGCGAAAGTGTTTTTCATGGCAAAAACCGCATTTCGGACGTAATTGTAACAGTCTTCAAAAAAGTAGTTACATAAAAGGAAAAAGTCATTGGAAAAAAGGAAAAAGTAAAAAAATGGATATAACGGAAGCAAAACTGCTATTTGAGCAAAACGAGTTGGAAAAGTCAATTCAAATTCTGAATGAACTTATTTTAACAAATGTGTCAGATATTCAGGTGTTGAATCTAAGGGGTAGGATTCATTATAAAATGCAAAATTGGGGCAATGCCATGAATGATTACAGTGCCGTTCTTGAAATAGACCCGGGAAATGCAGATGCAAAATCAGGTTTGGAAATGGCCAAAAGTATTCTGGGTTATTTTACTCCTGATATGTTTAATCCTTAAAATCGAATAAAAATTCATAACAAGTGTAAAAAAAAGACGCTTTGTGTTAACTAATTCTTAGGTTTTTTGTTCTTAATGATTATTTTTGGCTTCTTAAATTTTTAGATCGAAAAATAGTTTAACAGAAACCCTTATAAAAATGATACGAATATGAAGAGTTTATTTCTGATTTTGATGTTGTGTGTGAGTGTTCTGGCTGTAAATGCTCAGGAGGTGGAAAAGTCCTATGCGGAATTGAAAAATGAAGGAAATGCAGCCCTTACAAATAAGGAATACCCCAAAGCTCTTGAGCTTTTTGAAAAGGCATTGGTAAAATGGGGAGATCAGCCTGTGGTTGATTCTACCTTGATCTATAACATGGGTTATTGCGCCATTAGTTCGAAGAACTATGAAAAAGCGGTGAAGTATTTTGACCAGGTGATTGCAATGAATGCCATGAAAATAAATGCCATGTTTGGCAAAGCAGATGCCTTAAAGGCAATGAACAAAAATGCCGAAAGCCTTAAAACACTTGAATTGGCATCAACTCTTGCACCTACCGATGCTAATGTGACCAGTAAATTAACCTCTGCTTATACCAGTGAAGGAAATGCTGCCATCACGAATAAGGAATTTCCAAAAGCGCTCGAGTTTTATGAAAAAGTACTGGCCAAATGGGGCGACAAGCCAATTGCCGATACTTCCATGATCTATAACATGGGATATTGCGCCATGATTTCAAAAAGCTATGAAAAAGCGCTCAAGTATTTTGACCAGGCGATTGCTATGAATTACAAAACAGTAAGCGCTATGGTTAATAAAGCTGATATTTACCGGCTTACAAAAAATAATGCAGAAAGCCTGAAAGCTCTTGAAGCAGCTTATGCTGTTAAGGCTGACGATCCGAAAGTACTGACTAAACTCGCTTCTCACTACGTAGGCCAAGCAAATACATTTTATGCGAGGGGCAGTGCCATCATCAACAAAGTTAATGGACAGATTACTGCTGGTAAACTAAAAACATCTGACGAGGCATACAAACTGGAAGAGAAAAAAGCTGCAGAAGAATTTAAGCAGGCTTTGCCACTGGCAGAAAAAGCATTAAGTTTTGACCCAAAGAATGCCGGCGCCAAACAAATAAAGACTGTTTGCGAACAGATAATCAAATAGTAATTCTATGTCGAAATCCGAAACGAGGCTATCCGAAAAGGTAGCCTCGTTTTGTTTGTTGATATAACTGTTCTTCCTTGTGAAAATTAAAATAAATCAAAATTGGAATCATTACATTTTTTTGAACGATATTTGAGATTATTTCAATCTGATTATTAAGTAGCAATTGTATGATATTCCGTATTGTTGCAAGGTGTTTTAAAGTTTCAAAGTATGGAATGCACGTGATATTGCTTGCAGCATTTTTATACTCATGTGTTCAGGAATATGAATACAGCTTTTTCCAATCGAAGAAAGTTGACCGCGCTTATAAGACTAAGAACGTAATCATCGTGATCGTCGATGGACTTCGGTATTCTGAAGGATGGGGAGATTCTCTCCACCAGTTTATGCCTCTTATGGAGAATAATCTGCTAAAAGAAGGAGTAGCAAATACACGATTTTACAATTTGGGTGATACTTATACTTCGGCTGGTCATACCAGCATTACAACAGGAATTTACCAAACCATAAATAATGCAGGAGGAGAATTACCCTCAAATCCCTCTTTCTTTCAGTATTGGAACCAGGTTTACGGCAATGATCAACGAAAGTCGTGGATAATTGCCAGTAAAGATAAACTGGCGGTTCTGGCTGATTGTAATAATCCGTACTGGCAAGGAAAATTTACGCCTTCGGTAAACACCGGAATTGATGGACTTGGGCTTGGAAGCGGGTACAGGGAAGATAGCCTGACTTTGAAAATTACCTTTGAAATTTTAAAAGAGCACCATCCCAATATGGTGTTGATCAACTTTCGCGATCCGGATTATTCAGCTCATTCAGGAATTTGGTCCGGTTATTTGGCTGGAATCAAAAATACTGATGAATATATTTTTCGCCTGTGGAAGTTTCTTCAAAGCGATAGCATTTATAAAAATACAACCACATTGTTTATTACCAGCGATCATGGTCGTCATTTGGATGGGGTAGCTGATGGTTTTGTTTCGCATGGAGATGGCTGCGAAGGTTGCAGGCATCTTGGTTTTTTCGCCTGTGGTCCCGATTTTAAAAATGGAGTACTAACAACCATAACCCGCGAACAGATTGATATCCCGGTAACTGTGGCCGAACTAATGGGTTTTGATTTGCCCAATACGAAAGGAAATGTTATGACCGAACTTTTTGGACGCCGTTAACCAAATAAGAAGTATAAAATGAACTGGATTGATTACTCACTGGCTATTTTAATCGGTTTGCCCATTCTGGCGACTCTGGTTTTGGGCGCTTTTCTGGCCCGAAATGGTAAAAACGCGATGGGAAAACCCACTATTTACCCGGTGTTTTTCTACACAGGTAAGTTCTTGCTTTTTGGAGTCTGGGCCTTGTTTGCGGTAATTGCTCTTTATCCTGAATACCGGAATATCGTTCCTTTTTTAATCCAGGATTCAATTCCTGATGTTCAAAAACTAATGGCTGTGGTTTTATTGATTCCGGCCAATCTGATTATCGTTCCTGCATACCTCTCCATGGGTTTAATCACCAATATTGGTCTGCCCACCGGGAAACATGAATTACGAACCGGAGGTATATACAAAATCAGCAGGAACCCGATGTATGCCAGCTTTATTTTCCTGAATACTGCTACATTCCTGTTTCTGCCAAGCATTCTGCTTTTGGTGGTTATGTTGTACGGAATGATAGTCCATCATTTCATCATTCTGGGTGAAGAAAAATTTCTGGAAAAGGAATTTGGCGAGGAATACAAAAAATATAAAGAGAGGGTTTCAAGGTATTTCTAAATTCCTAACAATCAGGTTTTGATTATAGCTTCATATGATTTACTTTTAGAAAAAAATAAATCATATGAAGGGCAAAAAGACACTCGTTGCTGGCAGTTCAAATACCGACATGGTTATAAAAACTCATCATTTTCCTGCTCCGGGAGAAACGATTCTAGGAGGTCGTTTTCTAATGAATGCCGGCGGAAAAGGCGCTAATCAGGCTGTTGCCGCAGTTCGTTTGGGCGGATTGGTCACCTTTGTCGGCAAAATTGGCGACGATATTTTTGGCAAACAAGCCATTCAGCAACTCAAAGACGAAGGAATTAATGTTGAATTTGTGTCTGTTGATCTCGAAAAACCAAGTGGAGTTGCGCTGATTACAGTTGATCAGAAGGGTGAAAACTCCATCGTTGTCGCTTCCGGTTCAAACGGAACGCTTAGTCCAGCCGATTTTGATAAAGCCCTTACCGAATTGGATGAATCGGACTTTGTACTTATGCAGCTCGAAATTCCGA
>Ga0209319_1002255_pt1 | contig 12627 bp, 10 predicted proteins | sample RifGroE2_FD_184000 | JGI IMG/M metagenome (GOLD analysis project Ga0209319, IMG submission 184000) | Groundwater microbial communities from Rifle, Colorado - Groundwater E2 (SPAdes) (version 2) | ecosystem: Environmental > Aquatic > Deep subsurface > Groundwater | place: Rifle, Colorado, United...
GCGTAAAAAATAAACGATGCAGCGGTAATGTATACCGTTCCCGCGATCGGAGGGGTTGGGCCTAACGATGAATTGGTAATGGCGCTGACGGTTGATACGTCTACGACTGGGAGTAGTTGTATTCGAGGTTTAGTCCGGATCATAACAAAAAGGATCGGAAACGAAAATATGCCTGGATATATCGATACCAGTGAACTTTGTCACGTGGAAAGCAGGGATGGGCTTACGTGGAGAAAAACTACTCCGCTGGTGATAAAAGGCATTGATATGATCGTGGAAAATATCGCCAACGATATTGGGGGTATTTTTTGGGGATTGGAAGATCATTCTATTTGGATTGATGAGCGGGGGATCAAACATGTTTATTTTACAATCGCTTTTGGCCTTGGTAAAAAACAGGGTTATCGAGTATATCTGGGGCATGCTGAAGGGGAGACATTAGCTTCTTTGGTTGCAACTAACCCAGTACTGAGCCCCATTACGCGGGTAAATAAGGGATTCAAAGAGGTGGTTATTTCCCCCGTCGTTGTTGATGGGATTCGGATAAATCTCGCCGAATCAAATGATGGTGGGTATTCCGTAATCTCCGCTATTGGAACTGAGGAATATTATATGGGTGGAATTTTTTACGCATTGCCGCGCATCCAAAAAAAATCGGATACACCTGGTGTGCTGAGCACCTATCTCCTTCCTCACTATTGCCTCACCAGTTCCTTGAACATCATAGCCTGCTTGTCGGCATAGTAAACGGACGAGAGAAGACAAAAATTGTACACGGGGTGCGCATGTACCAAAAATTTAGGCCTGGATTATTTCTATTCAATCCTATGACCGGAGAAATTCCATGAGTTTCCCCGAGCCATTGTTCGAAGACTCGGCTGTCGAAACAATTACGTTTGCGAGCGATTTTGTGCAGACGAGTGATACTAACGGAATACTATATGCGTATGTAAACGATTCATTTGTACGTGCCTATGAATTGAGTAAGAAAGGAATCATTGCGTGGCTTCCTGGTTGAATAGTGCCCTTCCTTGTAAAAAAATATCCCCAAATAATTAGGGGATAGTTTTTATTTAGTCAAACGTCAGTGCATCCACGATCTCGTCAATATTTGCCGTTGCTACGCCGACGACTCTGTCCGCTCCGCCGTAGTAGATGAACAGTTTTTTGCCGATCACGGTACTTCCGCAGGGAAATACGACATTGGGGATGATCCCATTTTTTTCGTAGTCCGTTTCCGGGGCGAAGATATAGTCGGTCGTTCGTGCCAATACGATCATCGGGTTATGCAGATCGAGTAAGAGTGCCCCCACCCGATAGACGCCTTCGTCGGAAACGCCATGGTAAAGAAGCAGCCAACCCTTCCCTGTCTTGATCGGGACCGATGCGATGCCGACCTTACGCCCATCCCACATTCCCTTGCGCGGTCCGATGATCGGGGTGAAGGTGTCTATCCGATCCCCGTCGAATTCAAGCGACTTTATCGGATCAAGGCAGATGTGGTCGTGTGTCCTATGGAACACAAGATAATTGTCCCCGATCTTTTCGGGGAAAAGACAGGAATCCTTATCATCGACATCTGCAGGCGTGATGATCGCCGGCCACGACCAATCCCAATTTTTTTTGAGAAAATTTTTAACCGAAATGCTTGTTGCCGCGACTGCCGGGGGGTGTACTCCGTCGTAGGCGGTGTAGAACATATAAAGCATGTCATCGATCTGCGTGATGCGTGGGTCTTCGCATCCCGAGTTTCCCGGGTGCACTTTCTTTTCGAATGACTCACGAGGTACGTAAATTGGATGTTCGACCCGTTCCGTTATTGAGAGGCCGTCCTTGCTGTACGCGTATCCCAATACCGACGTGTCATCATCGCCCATTGCTCGATATACGATGTGCACCTTCCCGTCGATTGCGACGGCTGCAGGATTGAATACTGCCTTGTTTTCCCATGGGTGATTGTCGAGTGGCTCAAGAATAGGGTTCTTTTTGTGCCGAGTTACAACCGGTTCCTTCCTCATGCTTTTAAGGAGCGCCTGCAGATTTACATCGGCTCGGCAACAGGTCGTATCCGTTGCCCCATAGTAGATGTATAATTCCTCTCCCTTGATGGTCGCGCCAGATGGGAAGATGACGTTCGGTATCTGTCCGAATTCTTCATATGTTTCTTCGGGGATAAGGAGTGGGCTGTCGGTGCGAGCGATAATCTTCTTGGGATCGTTGAGATCGAGCAGTAACGCCTCGATGCCGAAGATCTTATTGTCGCTGAAATAGTTTTGAATATGCGAATAGATCACCAGCCAACCCTCTTTCGTTTTAAGTGGTACTGCGCCTATCTCTACCTGATCATGTTCCGTTCTTCGGACGATCATACGGTGGGATTCTATTTCTGCGTGCCACTTGTCCCAATAGGCTGTTGACCAAATCTGTTCGATGGAGTCGAATTCTGCCAAGCATATCTTTACTGGAGGCATGTCGGTGTGCGCCGCCAATAGAGCGACATACTTGCCGTCGATTTTTTCAGGGAAGAGTGCCATTGCCTTCGCGTTGAACGGCGTTACCAAATGTCGTTCGTCAATCGTTTCGAAATCCTTTGTTACGGCGACGGCAATGCGGATGCCCTCCGCCCGGAAGGGGAACGTGCCGAGTGCCGTATAGAAGATATAATAGGTGTCTTCGATTTTGGTGACGCGCGGGTCTTCGCAACCATAGCGTTCCCATTCGTATTTTGGGGTAATTAGCGGCTTACGTGGCTCGTACCAGTGGCCATCCTTACTTACGCCATACCCGATAGTCGAAAGACTTAGTTCGTGTCCCTTGATATATTTCATTTCTGACATTGCGCGATATACACAATGAAACTTCTCATCATCTTGGATGGGGCACCAGTTGAAGGCCGCAAACGATTCCCATGGATGGTCAATGGTTGGGCTGATAATTGGGTTGTAGAGTGAGCGTTTTACGACAAACATAATGGGATAATTTAAAATTTGAAATTCGAAATTTTGAAATACGAAATCAGATCGTTTGACTTCACTTTGCTTCACTCACTGGATAGAACAAAAAATTTGTAGTGGGGGTGTTTATGCAAGTTTCGTTCTGGTGATGTGCGCTGTCCGCATGGGGAGTGTTTCTTCGGATACTCTATCCTGCTTTACCGTTTCGAGAAAGGTATCAAGCGGTGCAGTTGCTACGCAGGCAACACTGTCTGCTCCCCCGTAGTAAACGAAGAGCGTGCCATCTTTAATGATGCTGCCGCAGGCAAATATAACGCCACGCTTTGCACCTTCGTTCTCGTACCATTCATTCGGCTCCAGAATGGGAACGTCTGATCGGTGCAGTATTTTCGTCGGATCAGTTTCGTCCAGAAGCATTGCACCCAGCTTATATCGATCGGGGTCGCGCTTGTCCATGGCGTGATAGAGTACAAGCCAGCCGTCTTTTGTCCGTAATGGGGGAGTCGCGGCTCCGCGCATGAGGTTATCCCATCGAGTCCACTCGCCTTTGTTGGAAAACGGACTTTCAATCGCCATTTCCGCATCCATCGGGTCGTCAAAATAATCGATCCGTATTCGGGGATTGATTGCGTGCAGGAACGCGTATTTGCCGTTGATCTTTTCGGGGAACATAACCCAGTTTTTTTGGATCTGTTCGGGTTTTGAAATGAGGATCGGTTCCGTCCAATCCCAGTTCTTTTGCAGGAAGTTCGCCTCGGTTATTGAGGTTAGCGCCATCCCTGGCGGATGATACCCATCGAATGCGGTGTAGGTCATGTAGAGCATATCGTCCACCTTTACCATGCGTGGATCTTCGCATCCGCTCCAGCTGCCACCCGACATATATGCATTGGTGTATGGCTCTTGTTTTGCCTCGATCTTCGTGTAATGTTCCTTCGCGATGTAGACCGGCTTTTCCGAACGGTCTTCAAAATTGATGCCATCTTCGCTTGATGTATATCCTATATAGGAAAGCCCGTTGGAGCCGATTGCCCGATAGAGTAGATGCACCTTGTTATTGAGATACACGGCTGCAGGATTGAAGGTTGCTTCACATTCCCATTCCTTATGCGCGCGCGGTTCGATGATCGGATTGCTTGGGTGCCGTTCGAGCGCCGTTGCCAATTCCACCGACTGCGGACTACAGAGGGATAGTGGGAGTATTGCCGAAATTACCCCGTTCTTTTGCGTGCGCCAATAGGTGTGCACCTGCCCATTGTAATAGATTGTGCCAAGCGACATCGCCGGGGCATCTCCCTTCGCGAGGGTCGTTTCCCAAATAGGGAATGCCGATCGCCACTTCGCCCGATAGGGTTGGTCGTACGCAAACAATGCCGCGCCAATAAGAAGATGGGTTGCATCGTGTTCATAGTCTGTCGCGTCATAGACTGCGAGAATCCCTTCGTTGATCGTCGTCGCTCCGATGACCCGCAATGCCGCGTGGTCGAATTCTCCGGTACGGCGTTCGATAAGCGGCCCGGTAATATGCCAATCTTGGAAGTCCTTTGTGACAGCGGCTCGAATTGATTCGTTTCCCGTATAGGCGACGAAGTGATCTTTGTACGCATGATCCGGAACGATGGCGATGGGTTCGTTCACAAACGGTGTCTTATGCACCACGTGAAATGTCGCACCATCATCGGAAGAGGCGACTACGCGCTCCGTTTTGTTGCGCACGGCTCTGATGTAAGTAAGATACTGCGTTTTGCCGTCTGCCGTGATATGAAAATCTGATGTATGCGTAAGTGGCTCATGTTTCCCTGTTACGCCAAGAATGATAACGTCGTTTGTGAATGAAAAATGCACGCCATCGGGGGCGGTGAAAAGGGATAATTTCGATGTCGAGGTAAGCGGGAGAACGTACAGAAGTGCAGGAATATCACCAAGCATGGTGACGGCGACCGGGATCATTGTGTTATTGTCTGGTGCTGCTGCTTTTTTCATACGCATGTACATAGTGTCATTGCAGATTATGCAGAAGCTCTTCCATAAGAGTCTTCTAAACGGACAATATCCGCTTCATCGAATGAACCAAATGCTAATTCGAGAATGCGGACATTCTGGTCGTTTGCCCGTATGCGATGATTGGTTTTTTTAGGAACGAAGAATTCATCACCTACCGATGCGATCACTTCGCTGTCACCGATGATGATGGTCGGGTTGCCATCCAGTATTCTCCAAAATTCTTCCCGGTCATTATGGTATTGCAGACTAAGCTGTTTACCGGCGTTGATACTCACTAGTTTTACGGTACTCGGTTCGTTCAACGTGAAACGCCTAAATGAGCCCCATGGCCGCTGTTCATCTTGAATATTCATAGATCGATAGAGGAAACATTTTGTGCACACCTGTTGCATATAAGTATACCCCGTTAGGAACTTTATTCCAATGTGTATAACGTCATTAAAATTCTTTTAGCATCTTTCTCGGTTTTTTAGCGGGGCGCACTGCGCATATTGTAAAACTGTATTAGTAATATGGATAACCGCGCGGCAGTCGTGATATACTGTTTGCATGAACATGCGAAAATTTATCATCGGATTAATCGTTGGGATCTTTTGCGCGATGGGCATCTGGTATCTACTCACGACATCAGAGTCCGTACAGCCTGCGCTTGTTGAGACCGCAGCGACCTCGTCCGCGACTCCGAAGGGGCCAGGTGCAACTTCCGGATATGGGCCAACAACGCCTCCGTCCGTGACGCCACCCACAACGCCTCCGCCTGCATACTGATAGACAAAAAAATTCCCCCATGGATCATGAGGGAATTTTTTTGTCGAATGATTTGGTTAAGGTGATCTTGTTCTCGCGGCTTAGCTTCTTGATCTCGATCTCGCGTTTGAGTGCCGATCCTTTGTCGGCACATTGCTCGGAATAGCAAATCCGTTTTGCGCCCCGTGCATGTACGTACTTTGATCCTTTTCCCGCCGCATGCTCCTTAAATCTACGTTCTACCTCGGTTGCAATGCCCGTATAGAGGGATCCATCGGCGCATTCGAGGATATAGACGAAGTAGGGGGTGGCGGTCATGGAACTATTGTAATAGATTCCCGCCTGCGCGGGAATGACAGGCGATTTTAGTGCAGTAAATAAGGTCTTTATGCTATACTATTATAGTATGGCCGCAATAGACAAGGAATCAATCGAAAAAATATTGAAGCAATCAGAAGACCAGATCTCTATTATCGATCTCGTGAAAGAGATCATTGAATTTGCGTACATCTCACGCGCATCGGACATCCACCTTGACCCATTCGAGGATAAGCTGATCGTACGACTCCGTATCGACGGCGTCATGCACGACATGTTTCATATTCCGAAGAGTATTCACCCTGAGGTCATTAGCCGCATCAAGGTGCTTTCTGGATTGCGAACGGATGAACACCAGATTCCGCAAGATGGACGATTGCAGTTTCTTACGTCTGATAAGATTAAATTCGATATTCGTGTTTCTATCGTCCCGACGTATCATGAGGAAAATACCGTTATGCGTCTTTTGATTCAGGAAGGGCAAGCTGCTCGTGAACTCGAGACTATGGGATTTTCTGACCGCGATCTCGCGGTCATCAAAAATGCGATCGCAAAACCATTCGGCATGTTGTTAATCACTGGGCCAACCGGTTCCGGAAAGACGACTACGCTCTATACGCTGTTGAAGCGTCTCAATACGCCGGACGTTTCCATCATTACCATTGAGGATCCGGTAGAATTTTCACTTGAGGGAGTCGATCAGATCCAGGTGAATTCACAGACCGGTCTTACCTTTGCTAATGGGTTTCGCGCCATCTTGCGTCAGGATCCGAATATCATCATGGTTGGAGAGATCCGAGATGAAGAAACGGCGGCTATCGCCGTCAACGCCGCGTTGACGGGTCACTTGCTACTTTCCACACTACACACTAATGACGCCGCAACGACATTACCTCGGTTGCTCGACATGGGAATCGAGCCGTTTTTGATCGCGTCAACCGTCAATATTGCTGTTGCCCAGCGCTTGGTTCGCAAGATCTGTCCCGTCTGTAAGCAAGAGAAGAATTATTCCGTTTCCGCACTTGAAACGCTTGGCGCCGCATTTCCTGCGGGTACGATTACAGCCGATATGGTCTTTTATGAAGGCACGGGATGTAAGACATGCAACAATACCGGATATCTTGGCCGTCTTCCTATCTATGAGATCATGGACGGGACCGATGCGATCCGCGAAGCCATCATTGCCCGCTCAAGCGCCGCCGACCTCAAGGCTATCGCTATGCACGAGGGGATGACCACCATGCTACAGGATGGCATCTATAAGGCATCACAGGGGCTCACTACCCTAGAAGAAATACTTCGCGTTATTCATGGATAATCAACTCCCTAACACAAGCTCAGCTCCCGAGGCGACCAAGCCGAAGGTTTCGGTTGGCGATTCTTTGAATCGCATGTTTTCGAATGTGTTCACAAGCGTTTCGCTTGCCGAGCGCATTATGTTCGTAAAGCATATGTCCATGATGATTCATTCCGGCATGACGGAAGTGGAAAGTTTGCGTCTTATTCGTAGCCAGATCCGCAGTAAGGGATTTTTGAAGATCCTCGACGATATCATCGGGAACATCGAAAACGGACAATCTCTTTCTGTTGCGCTGAGCCACTACCGGAACGTATTCGGTGATCTGTTTATCAACATTATCAAGATCGGAGAGATCAGTGGAACATTATCGGAAAACCTCGATTATCTTGGTCTTGAAATGAAGAAGAGCCAGTCACTGCGCTCCAAGGTTCGCGGCGCACTTATTTACCCTGCAGTCATTTTGGCGGCAACTATCGGTGTGGTTGGTGGGTTGATTTTCTTTATCCTGCCGAAGATCCTCCCAATTTTTAAAAGTTTAAAGGTCACTCTTCCTATTACGACGCGTGCATTGATGTATCTTTCTGATACGTTGCGATCGCACTATATTCTTATCGGCCTGGGATTTATTCTTTTTATTATATGTTTGTTTGTACTCCGCTCGATCCCTACGACGCGTTATATTATGCATCGCATGCTATTGTCTACGCCTATCTTCGGAACGATCTCGATCGGATTCAATATGGCAAATATGACCCGTATTCTTGGTATGCTACTTAAGAGTGGTGAGAAGATTGTGCAAGCGGTTTCGATCACGGCTGACGCATCATCCAATCTTGTGTATAAGAAGGCATTACGCGAGGCGGTTGTCGAGGTGCAGCGCGGCAAGACGCTGTACGCCTATTTTGAAGAACATGAACACCTGTTCCCTCCGACGGTCAGTCGCATGATCGAGGTAGGGGAGAAGACGGGAAATCTCGATAATAATCTTGCCTATCTTGCGGAATTTTATGAGAACGAGGTCGATGAAGTGACTAAAAATCTTTCGGGTATCCTTGAACCTATTCTACTGGTTGTTATGGGGGTTGCGGTTGGGTTTGTGGCGTTGGCTATTATTACACCGATATATGGGATTACGCAGGGCCTTAAAACAAAATGATGTATTATTGGTGAGCTGCTGTGTTGCGGGACCCCGGTACTTCAGTCGCCGTACTGGTAGTACGTCTTCTTCGTACCGCTCCCGCGCCTTGCACCTCACTTAATACTACATCGTTTTGACCGCTATATTTTAAAATATGAGAATGCGTCAATCTAAACATAATAGCGGCTTTACGCTCATTGAACTGCTTATCTCTACAACGTTGTTTGCCGTTATCGGTACATCGACGTATTTTGCATTCCAGAATGTATTGGAAGCGATCTCACGTAGTCAAGTGCGGAGCGACGCCATTTCATTGATAAAAGGAGAGATCGAAACGGTGCGTAATATGCCGTATGTCGATGTGGGTATCGAAGGAGGGTATCCTGCCGGAAAGTTATTGGCAGATAAGACACTTGCCTTCAGCGGTAATTCTTTTAGGTTAAATACCTACGTCCGCAATATCGATGATCCGTATGATGGGACGCTTGGCGGTATGCCGAACGACACAGCCCCTGCCGATTATAAGATTGTGGAATATCAAATCGAATGTACGACCTGCGGGCCGTTTGTACCGATCGCCATGACGACGACAGTTTCCGCCAAAGGACTTGAAAGCGCCAGTACGAATGGATCCTTATTTATTACTGTTTCCGATGCAAGTGGTAACCCTGTTCCCGGGGCTAGTGTGCATGTGGTCAATTCGAAATTAAGCCCGACCATCACTATTGACGATATTACCAACACCGAGGGGATGTTGCAGCTTGTTGATATTCCGCCGAGCGTCACGGGATATGAAATCACCGTAACTAAGGCAGGCTATTCGACTGACAAAACGTACGATCTTACATTGCCGGGCAATCCCAATCCATTGAAGCCGCATGCAACGGTTGCGACCCAACAGGTTACTTCAGTAAGTTTTTTTATTGATCGCGTTGGAACCATAAACGTCGCGGCTAAGGATAATCAATGTGCGCCGATACCCGGGCTTGGTTTTTCGCTTTCGGGGACTAAGCTTGTCGGGACCGGACCCGACGTTCTGAAGTATCCTGCCACGACATTCACAACCGATACCGCAGGGGAAAAGACCATTTCTAATTTGGAATGGGATAGTTATACCATTGCTAGTATTGGAGCGCTTGAATTTACCGGGACGGTCCCGTTTGTTCCGTTCACATTGAATCCGGGAGTGACTATGGACGTAGCGCTGCTATTCGAGCCAAAGACAATTAAATCGCTTTTGGTTACTGTTGTCGATGATGTCAACCAGCCGGTCGACGGTGCGAGTATCCAATTAGTCAAGACGGGGGCCTACGATCAGACGCTGTATACGGCTCGACGCACTATCGGGCAGACCGATTGGGGTGGCGCGGATTATGCCGTGCAAAGTGGTGGGGTTGGGTATGATAGCCCGACAACCGAACTACAGGCGCATGCATCAGGTAGCGGTACTACGAGTACGGAATGGGTCGTATCGAATACGTATGATATGGGAACGAACAGCATAACCTACTATCATTTGCGATTTGATGCACAGCTGCAGCCGGCACATCCGAGTCCTGACGCGGTCCGTATTCAGATTGCGACTAATAATGATAATGCGACTTGGAATTTTGTCGGTCCTGATGGAACGGACAGTTCGTACTTTACGACGAGTAACGCGGTATTACCCACGGTGCTTGACGGTAAGCGTTACCTGCGATATAAAATCGATTTTTATCTTGACGGAGAGACGACCGTTACTTCGTTCAAAGATATTGCGATTGATTTCAGTTCGAGCTGTACTCCCACCGGACAGGCTTTGTTTAATGCGCTTGGGCCGGGAACCTATAGTATGACAATCAATAAGGCCGGGTTCCAAACATATATCGATGCCTCGGTATCCATCAGTGAGGATTGGCAGCAGTATAAGGCGACGCTGACAAGATGATTTACGACCAACAACGTATAACGGAATGCGAACATTTTTACTCATCATTGCTATAGGAACATTGATTATGACGCCGCTGCGTTCTTTTGCGGCGGAAGAAAAGTTTTTCGAATTCGCTACTGATGTCGGCGTGCCGATTGAGATTCCGACCGGATCCATCGCGATCCAGGAATTCAAAGTCCATAATGATTATATCAATGCCATCGATCTTTGGTTCGATAATGCCGGATCTTCGGGGAGCGCGACAGTTACCTTTCTCGATTCTTCCAATGCCGTGCTGACATCTAAAAGCGTCACCATCGCCCCTAGCGATCCTTTTTACACAGGACAGCAATTGCACGTCAGGTTTAGTAAGACGGTCGGCATCACGTCCGGTTCGTGGTATAAAATAAGGATCACGAGTAATGCACCCAAATTGCGGTTGTATGGCGTTAAGCGAGTTCAATTTGTCGAGCACGATGCACCGTATCCGATCGACAGCTCGGTTGGGGGTTCATCGGTGAACGGAGAATCGCAGATCGCGGTGTTTAAATTTGCGCTGTATGAAGAGACTGACGCTGAAGCCCCGATCATTACCAATGCAAGTTCCACGATCTCCGGTCCCGATACGATGCAAATCGCATTTAATGCGAACGAGCTTGTCGATCGCATGGTGTCTTATACACGTATTGGGTCGGGAATAGTGACCACGATCGGATATACCGGCAACTACTCCATTTGTTTTGAGGACATTTTTGCTTGCCCGCTTACGATTGATACCCAGCGAGATGCTCTATATACCTACCGATTGACCGTTCGTGACAGCTGGGGGAATGAAGCATTTTTTGACGGGGCATTCGAAAGTTGGAAGCCGGGCACTCCTGTCCCTCCGGCCGATCCCACCGTTCCCTTTGTGGCTCCTCCCGCAGAGGCGCCTTCATCACCGACTGAATCGCCTGTGGTTTCTGTAACGATCACCGATGCGCGCATTGTAGCGCTTGCCTATAATTCCGTGCAGTTGTCATGGAATACTAACAAGGCCGCCAATAGTTCATTGGTCGTCAGTACCGATCCTGTCGGTGCGCAGGTCGTTTCCACAGTCACTACAGGCGTATATGAATTGGTCCATACAATCTCGACAGGAAAGGGCATTGCTGCCGGAATTAATTATTATGCGACGATCATTTCTCGTGATGAGGCCGGCAGTATGGCTGCGCAGGTGCTTCCATTTACTGCTCCGAAGGCCGGTGCTGATGCACCACCTGCCGTACCCGAAGGTTCTTCGACGCCAACAGAGACGTTGCAGACATCCGTATTGGGAGAACAGGGGCTTGTCTCCATTGTCTGGGATCCTCTTGTGGGTGGAGAACCGAGTAATGGGTATCGCATTGATATCATCGATGCGCAAGGAAATCTGATTGAATCGCGTACCGTTGCTCCGGGAACGTATGCGATCAATGTGGACGGTCTTGCGGGTGGAGAATATCGCGTCCTTGTGTATGCCGATGAAAAAGGAGTGGTCGAAAAAGTTGCCGCACCCGCGACCGTTGTCATTCCAAAAAGAGCCGAGCCGATCGATACGTACGAACTAATCAAGCGACCGATCGTGTACATCCCATCCATTCTTTTTGCGCTGCTTATCCTGGGATTGGCTATCTATAGCAGAGTACAAAAGAAAATACCCAATAAAAAATGATGCAACAACGCACACCCAGATCGAATAGCGGGTTTACGCTTGTCGAGGTATTGATTAGCCTCGCCCTTTTTGCCGGTATTGCGCTTATTATCGGTACGTTCATGAAGTCTATTTTTGATTATCAGTTGCTTTTTACGCAACAGTTGACCGCACAGCAAGAGATTGAAAATACATTTGCATCCATGATTCCCGAAATTCGATCGATGACCCCCTCTGCATTGGGCGGGTATGCCATCGGTCAGGTGTCGACGAGTTCATTGACGTTTTATGACGATATCGATATGGATGGCATCGCCGACCAGATCCGCTACTTTTTGAGCGGTACGACCCTGAAAAAAGGAGTCACCAAACCTACCGGAAATCCACTGATCTATATTGGTGCGAATGAGGTAGCGACTGACATGGCAATCAATGTTGTCCCCGGTGATCCAATCTTTACGTATTATGACCTGAATTTCACCGGCACCGAGCCGGCAATGTCCTACCCGATCATCATTTCCGATATCCGCTTAATCCGTATATCATTGACTGTTAAGGATCCGGATAAGACCGCCCCGCTTTCCG
>Ga0209319_1002257_pt1 | contig 12620 bp, 14 predicted proteins | sample RifGroE2_FD_184000 | JGI IMG/M metagenome (GOLD analysis project Ga0209319, IMG submission 184000) | Groundwater microbial communities from Rifle, Colorado - Groundwater E2 (SPAdes) (version 2) | ecosystem: Environmental > Aquatic > Deep subsurface > Groundwater | place: Rifle, Colorado, United...
TAAATCCAAACTATCCGAAATCGAAACATTCATATCTGAAGCATTGAATTAATGCTGATTGAAGATGTTAATTGATTTATTTTTGAAACGAAATTCGGATATATGATTGATTACATATCCAATAGAAGAGTGGTATTCTGTGAAGAAGGGACTGGTAAGATATTTCTGTATATGAAGCGTCAATCAGAAATTAGTGCATTGCAACTGAATCGTGCTCAAATTGAACACGCGGTAATAAAGAAATGGTTGAAAAAAGCGGGTATCAAAGTATCCAAACATAATTTCTACAATGAAAATATTAAAAGATTGGTTGAATATCTCAACATTTGCGATTACATGTCAAGTTACGGCACATCGTTGAAATACCTCGAAATGTCCAAGGATTTAATTAAAAAGTTTATGACCAAGATTTCACCCGATAATATCCCTATAATTTATGGAAGATTAACCCAACGTGTTGGTGAATTCGACATATGTTATACCGCATCTGAAGAAAATATGTTGTCGAAAACATGTTATACTAAATGGGAACGTCTATCCCCAGTGTATGTTCGTAATCAAATTGAATTCATAAATAATAAATACTATATTGCACATGATGATCATTCGATATTATACAGTGAACATCCGGAAAATGGAGAATGGAAAGTAGTCGAAGTTGGTTTTATGTATTTGAACGATTGGATTGAGTTTCGATTCATAAATGGAAAATATATATTAACAGGTAGAGAGGGGATAGCATATTCGAACGACGTTGAAGGTCCGTGGGAAATAATTTTGGTGCACGATGAAATTATTTATTGGAATTCGCTTCAGTATATAAATAATGAATTCATAATGGTTGGTGGTGACAAAATAGCTCGTTCTGTTTCCGGAAATATTGAAGGTCCATGGGAAGTTACCAAAATTAAACTGAATCGAATAGACTCATTGTGTTCGCTCGTGTATTCCCACGAAAAGTTCATGGCTCATGATGGATCCTATGATATAATATATTGGAAATCTAATCCAAACATGTGGAATTCTGTAAATCTACGCGAAGTTGATTGTTATGTAGTGAAGATGTGTATAGTTGGTGACAAGTATGTTAGATTTCATGCAATTCATGGATATATGAATCGATATATTAGTTGGTATCCATTCAAATATGTTGGCGGAAAGTATATATTGATGCATCACAATAAAATAGCATATACCGATGATATAACACATGGCTGGCGCGTTCTCACATTTCCAAATCAGGGAGGAGAACCTCCGAGAAACCAGACCGAGATGTTAAATCAAAAGATACGTTCGAAATGGATTGATTTTAAGTTCGATGAAGCCAATAAATTATATTTCGCATATTCAAACTATCAAGTGATATACACTCGAAACATTGAGAGCTCGTGGAATATTATTAGAATTAATTCTGAGAAAACCAAAAATATCATAGCTATCGACAGTATATCATCGTGGTGTGAATACATAGAATGATTGAACAGTTAGAGGTCTTAAATATCGGGTGTTAATTGATCGATGTTGTCTCTCAAGAAATCATTCTCTTAAGATGTTAATTGATTTATTTTTGGACTACAATTAATGCTTCCGACTAATCTATTGAGCATTTACATTATATATTTGCCGAAGAAGAGACTCCTTAACATTGGAAGCACTTATAATTTACATTCGGATGTGGTTCGATATGTAAAAATATATCGGGAAAAGTTCGGAGATAATGATATTTATGTAAAAGTGATGACTAAGGAATTAATTAATAAATATGGTGGTGAACATTCGCCTGAATACGCGAAACAATTATTATATAAAATGATGGCTGCTTGTGAGGGGTCTGGTGCTCAGAAGATTACTGTTAATAAAATCATTAAATGCTTTTACTTCAAGGATGGAATTGATTCGTTTGCGGATGCAATCCATGACATGAAAAATATAACTGGTATAGACATGAAAGATCCAGGATTACCCGTTAATGGTCAGAAATGAATATATGAAGTGAATGCATTTATTTTTGTCACTCCCCTTCCCTATCACTTTAATGACAAGTGATTATTTTCCAGTGAAACTTAAATAAAAGATGAAAGCTGAGACTATTCATAACAACACTTCATTCGAAGAGCAAATTCAAGAAGCTAATTGGAAACGCGTCGCGGTTAAAAGTCACGGGGGTTATTATCCAGTTCAGTTTGCCAATGGTAAATACATAATAACATGTGTTGATCGTATCGCATATTCGGAAGATCTCGATAAATGGGTATATGTCAACATTAACAATGACGGACACAAATGGTTTTCAATGAAAATTATCAACGGTAAATATATAAAGTTTGGTTTTGATAGAATCGCATATTCGGAAGATCTTGAGAATTGGAAATATGTCAACGTTAACAATGACGGGTGTTGTTATCCAGTTCAGTTTGCCAATGGTAAATACATAATATGTAGGCACAAGCAAATTGCTTATTCGGAAGATCTTGATAATTGGGTATACGTTGAAATTCCTGGCACTTGGTCTTCAATCATTCATGTTAATGATAAGTATGTAATGACCGGTGGTAATCAAATTGCATATTCGAAAGATCTTGATAATTGGGTGCGTATTCCAGTTAATTACACCGATTGGTCTTCAATCATTCATGTTAATGGTAAGTATGTAATGACAGGTTACAATCAAATTGCATATTCAGAAGACCTTGAGAATTGGAAATATGTCGAAATTACTGGTCGTGTAAACGGTTGGTCTTCAATCATTCATGCTAATGGTAAGTATGTAATGACTGGTGGCAATCAAATTGTTTACTCGGAAGATCTTGAGAATTGGAAATATGTTAAAGTTAATAATGATACTAATTATTGGTATTCAATCATTTACGCTAATGGTAATTTGATAATAACCGGTCACGATCAAATTGCATATTGTGAAATTAAGAAAGAGGAACCAAAAATAACATCCCCGTTCAATAGATTTAAGGAATTAATTGATAAATTTAAGAATGAGAATCAATCACTTAAATCCGAAAATGTAACTCTTAAATTCAAACTATCTGAAATTGAAGCATTCATATCTGAAGCATTGAATTAATGGAATCATTCAAAACATGTATTTATTTTTGTCATCCTTCCTTCTTCCCGCCTCTAATGACAAGTGATTATTTCCCGGTGAAACTTAAATACAAGGTGGGAGCTGAGACTACTCATAACAACACTTCATTCGAAGAGCAAATTCAAGAAGCTAATTGGAAACGCATTAAACTTATTGGCAATAATCAATGCCGTTCAATCATTCATGCTAATGGTAAGTATGTAATAGCCGGATACGAACAAATTGCATATTCTGAAGATCTTGAGAATATGCAATATGTCCGTGTTGTTGATAATAGTAGTCGTAGTTGGAATTCAATCGTTCATGTTAATGGTAAATACATAATCACCGGTCGCGATCAAATTGCATATTCAGAAGATCTTGAGAATTGGAAATATGTTAGCGTTGATGATGATGGGTGGTCATGGACTTCAATCATTCACGCTAATGGTAAATACGTAATGGCAGGTTACAATCAAATAGCATATTCGGAAGATCTTGTTAAGTGGAAACGTGTTGATGTTATTAATGATTGCAGTTGGAATTCATTAATTCATGTTAATGGTAAGTATGTAATAACTGGTCATAAGCAAATCGCATATTCGGTAGACCTTGAAAATTGGAGACATGTTGATGCTATAAGTAATTATAGTAATTGCAGTTGGTCTTCATTAATTCACGTTAATGGTAAATATGTAATGGCAGGTTATAATCAAATAGCATATTCAGAAGATCTTGAGAATTGGAAATATATTCCATTTAATAATGATATTAATTATTGGCTTTCGATAATTCACGTTAATGGTAAATATATAATAACCAATTATGGCTGTATCGCGTATTCAGAAGATCTTGAGAATTGGAAACGAGTTAAAGTTGATAATAATGATGGTTATTGGAGTTCATTAATTCATGCTAATGGTAAATACATAATGACTGGTTATAATCAAATTGCATGTTGTGAAGTAAAGGAAGCTGAGGTAAAAATAACATCTCCGATTAATAAGTTTAAGGAATTAATCACCAATTTGAAGAATGAGAATCAAACACTTAAAGATGAAAATCAAGAACTTAAGTCCAAACTATCTGAAATTGAATCATTCATATCTGAAGCATTGAATTAATTGAACAAAATACACTAGGAACGATAAGTGAAGGCCTCTGGCCCGGACCTTTCAATGAAAGGTTATTATTTTTGGATCGTTAATTACAAATGATTACCGGTAATAATTCTTACGGGTGTTATGCATCCATTAATTGTGGAGACGTTGAAATTATAATATCATGCGAACGATTACCAAGTTGGGAAAATCCAGATGATTGGGAATTAAGTCCCGGTGAAAATGTGTATAAACGGAAAGCATTAGTTGATATTTACAATAGGGTGAAACGCAAAGAAGATGATGTGCAACATGAATATAAGCCTCAAAACGTATATGGAGATAAACCCAAAAAAATATCTTCGAGAGGTTGGATAATATCTAAACCTAATTTTGATTCAATAGATGATCTGAAATATCTCAATAACTCATATGTCATATATGGAACATCAACACGAAATAAAAAGACACATTACCTCGTTGCTTGGTCTCCAGATTTAATAAATTGGACCGAAATAAACCGAGGATATAATGAAAGTTATGAAAAAGGATTAATTCATGTTCATAAGTTCATATATTCAACATATGTTAATGGTAGATATATATTCGCATCTTCAACATTTCTATTTAGCACAACCGATCTAAATAAAGAATTTGTTATAACTGATTATCCAGGAATCAACGCTGCTAAATTCATAGGCCATGATGGTTATCGATACATCGGATTATTTAAAGGAATAGGATTATTCGCATCTTTTGATTTGGATGAATGGACATGTTTTGATGATATACCATATACTTCAATGATACATGAACAAGATATGTTCGTCTTAATCCATGATAAATCCATTTATAGAATGCATGACATGCGTATTTTGGGAAAAGTGATATCATTCGATATACCGGATAAATTCAATGGAGTGTATTATGTCAATGATACATTCATATTCACAACAACTTCTAATATGATAATAATCACGAAAGATTTTAAGGAATTTCATGGAGTTATCATCCGTAACAGTGTTGGAATTAAACATGTCGTGAGTCTCAATCCAGAAACATTCGGAATATTTGATAAACCATATTCTGAGATAGCGCCATTACATACTACTAATTCGTATCCTGTGCATGAATTTGGGATCACCAAAGATGGAGAAACATATAATCGAGATTATACGGGAAATACTTTAGGGCAAGTAATGTATTCACTGCGAATGCCTCAAGAAGCTTCATCGTGTCCCAAATCAAAAATATTCGATGAAAATTCATTTGATGACGAAATGTCCGAACGCATGTTCGACGTATCCAAAATTCACGACATTAAAGGATTAGAGCCTTCGCAACGATGCACGTTCGGAACATTTATAAATGGAATCACGATAATTTGTGGAAATGAATTCATTGCACACCTAAAGGCGAAACAATAAAGTATACATCGAAACGAGTATTTATTTTTGTCACTCCCTTCTAACGATAAGTGATTATTCCGAATAAACTTAAAACAATGAATATGATTCATGAATGTCCTACCACAAGTTCATTTAGTATTAATATTTACCATGTTGAGCACGTATGTAACGAGGGTCTACATATAAATTGGACTTCAATAGTTCATATCGATGACAAATACATAATGACAAGTGCAGATCGAATTGCATATTCCATTTCCAATCCTGATGATCCGAATAGTATCAATGAATGGAAAATTGTTAGCGTTAAAGGTTCTGGTTATGTATGGAGCCCGGTAATTAAAGTATATTGGAGATACATAATGGTAAGTTGTAATCGAATTGCTTATTCAGAAGACCTTGAGAATTGGAAAACTATTGGTGTTAATATCAGTGATGGTTGGTCTTCAATTATCCATGCTAATGGTAAATACGTAATGTCGGGTCATGCCCAAATCGCATATTCGGAAGACCTTAAGAATTGGAAAACTGTTAATATCGCAAACTGCCGTCAACGTGTATCACAAATTATCTACATCGACGGCAAATATATAGCATCCTCAGGCGGTTCAGTTATATATTCAGAAGATCTCGATAATTGGGCAATCATTAGAGTTAAATCACACGATGCAATCACTTCAATTTCTCATGTTAATGGTATATATGTAATAACAGGTTTCGATCAAATTAATTATTTACATTGACGGTATATACGTAATGTGTGCATATTCTCGAAATCAAATTGCGTATTCGAAAGACCTTAATGTGTGGAATTACTCTGATAGTATTGGAAATGATAACTGGTCTTCAATGATTTACATTAATGATACACTCATGCTACCAGGCCACGATCGTATCATATATTACAAAATCAGGAATAATATTGTAACTATTTCAACCGATAGACATGAAAAAGTAATCGCTAATCTAATCTCCGAGAATGAAGCGCTCAAATTGGAAATTAAAGCACTGAGGTTGGAAATTGAAGCACTAAAGCATTAATCAATAACATTGACGATCTCAGGCAATTGTCTGCATGTGCGATTAAGAATGACTTTTAGCTCTTGAGCACTTTGTGCTACCAATCGAAGATTGATTATTTTTGAATCGTAAATTAATGTCCGCAAAATTGATTGTGTCGAAACATAGTGATCCTGAATTAGCTAGATATCACATTGTATCAACTCGTTTTAATTCGAAATACGTTGAAATAGGATCCAAAATATACATGAATAAAACCGATGTTGATATATCTGATTTCATACAATTGGGAAGTGAATCCAGAATGCATTCGCAACTCATTCTTAATGAACGGATTGATGTTACACCGTTTGAACTAACGGACACCACTAATTTGATTGATATCGAAGTGTTGAACAAGTCACAGGATAACATTATTGAATTGAATGATGATATGTTATTAGATATATTAGATTCTCAACCGATTCATGAACCCAGAACATATCAGATTAATTCTAAATTGAAGATAATCGTATCCGCGAATAAATTAGGTAAGGTGTGTAAAGGAATCACAAAAATAAATTACAAATCATTAACCAATGTTACAATCAAGGGTATGACGAAGAATATGTTTAAAATTAATTCCGTGGATTTTCAATCAATGGGAATCGGAGGTTTGAATCGTGAATTGGAAGAATTGATTACACAAATTATTGTTCCGAGAATGTATCCGGAAGATATCCTAAAAGATGTAAAATACAAACATGCTAAAGGTATAATTCTACACGGGCCTCCTGGTTGTGGGAAAACATTAATAGCTCGCAAATTGGGGGAATTATTGAACGTAAAAACTGTTAAGTTAGTCAATGGACCTGAATTATTAAATAAATTTGTCGGTGAGACTGAGAGAAACATAAGGGAATTATTCGCTGATGCGGAAAATGATAAGTTGAATCTTCATTTGATAATATTCGATGAAATTGATGCGCTAACCAGAACCAGAAAAGCTTCAAGCGGTGAATCTGGCGTAAATTGTGTAAATCAATTATTGACAAAGATTGATGGAGTTAATGAGATCAATAATATTATAATCATCGGTTTAACTAATCGGTTAGATATTATAGATCCCGCGCTATTACGAACAGGTAGATTTGAAATTAAATTATTAATACCATTGCCATCCGAGGAAGGCAGAAGAGAAATATTCAAAATATATATTGATAATATTCCGAAAATTAATATTCCGATCGAATTGAATCCACTTATTGATAGATTGACGAAATTAACTGTTGGATTTTCTGGTAGTGACGTTGAATCAACAATTCGAAATGCGATATCTCGATCGATGAGTAGAAATGTAGATATGAAAAGTATGAAATTAATAAATCCTTCATTCGAATTGACATGTGAAGACTTTGAATTAGCGGTTGAAGCTATTAGTAATTCAAAATTCATCAACAGATATCCGATTGAGAAAATGAAAAATTTCAAAGGGTTAGTGTGAGTAAAATCGCTTCGATTAATAAATTCATTGATGAAATGAGGGGTTTCAAAACTTTATACATCTCTTCTGTGGAAGAATTAGATCTTCCGGAATTGGATATATGTTCGAACATCAAAAATATATTCAAACAAACTGAAGCGGGCAATAGTATTTTGATTATTCATGGTTATGAAAACTTAGTCTGTGCTGGAAATCGAATTAGATTATTAATGGACTCATTGATATCACATAAAACTGAATTCAAGCGGATAATCATTGCATTGGATTAAATTTAAGTTGCATATTGTGTGATATCGACAAAGTATCTGAGATTTCTTCGAAGAAAGGTTAAAGACCTTTGGTCCAAACCTTTCGAAGAAAGGTTATGCTCTCCGAGCCTAAGAATGGCTTTTAGCCCTTGAGCACGAAGTGCTAAACCCTTCAGGCGATTATGCACAAAGTGCTACCAATCGAAGATTGAAGACCTTTGGTCCAAACCTTTCTTCGAAAGGTTATTATTTTTCCCAATGAAATCAACCATGACCGATTACGATGACGATGAAGCTGTTGGAATACTTGTAATGATATCAACACCAGTTATTATAACATTATGTTTAATACATGGAACGTATTTATATATCAGATATGGATTTTCGGGTGCAGGTTATGATATTGATTACATCTGTTTCGAACCGAATATAACACATATTAATTCTTTATATTCCTGCGTTATGGATTGCACATGCATGATAGGCGGTGGCAAGCACGATGCAACTGAAACTGTATCCATATTTGTGACATATTGGTTATATTGGATATTCATTATTCCCGGCGCATCATATTTGATCGCGAATTTTATTATAGCTCCGATTATTTCGTGTTATATTGAATCAGACGAATATCAAAATATTCCATGATGAGAATCGAAAGATGAAGAAAGCTTATGCACTCCAAACCTTTCTTCGAAAGATGATTACGCTCTTCGGACATAGTCCTTCGCTTGCAGCAAATATTCGTTCACGAATGTTCAAGCACAAAGTGCGTCCGAGCCTAAGAACCTTTAGGTTATGCACTCCGTGCTACCAATCGAAGATTGATTACGCTCTCCGAGCCTAAGAACCTTTAGGTTATTATTTTTATCAATGAAATTCATGATATTAACAATATTGGCATTCATATGCTCCATAATCGCAATTACACTCAGTAAATTTCCGAAATACATTTCGAGAATACATTCCGGGACATCCATATTTCACGTGCTCATACTTATCGGAACAGCAAGCATTCTATTTGAATATTCAATCATTTCGTTCTCCGAATCATTCTTCAGGGGTATATTAATGTCCGCAAGTTATTGCATAATGAATTACATATTAGTATTTGCTGGGAATGAGGAGTTGAATAAATACGTGAAAGAAGAACTTGAGGAAAACGCATTCATGAAGTTCATGAGGGTCAGAAATTCATCTGCATATCCAAATAGCATTGGAGAATATACTCCCAATGAAATGTATAAATATAAAACTTCAATTCCAAACTTTCCAGAACAAAATGATTTGCAATTAATTCGAAATTTCAATGCACATCGACCTGTTATTTCGATGTGCATATTATTAAGTTATTCGGAAGAGAATGAAGAAGCCAGAAAATTAATTCTTGAAATTGCGGAGGAACAATATCGATCAGGTGTAAATCTTCTGGTGTTACTCATTGCAGCGACAGGGAACGTGTTCAGATTTTCAGTGATTCTTGATTCGGAAATATTCATTGCCGAATTACTTAATAACTCTACAATTCATTGGATGATCAAAGATTATAATGGCGTAATCGAGTGGTCCGATAATTTGAAACTCAGATACATAGAACAAGTTAATGAAAGTAATTTAAATCCATATCTTTTCAAGTTCAAAGATCAAACAATATATGATCATCCCGAATTCATAGATCGAATAATTAATATGCAAACTAGCTCGACTAAGTATGAACGAATAGTTAAATCATTATTTTCAGACGCAGAGCGTCTGCCGGCTTCGCCTTCAAAATGCCAACCCAATGATCAACATCTAGAATTAATCCGAAATAATTTGAGGAATATATTGGAAAGTGAAATGAATGGCCCGAACACATCGACCACGGCCAAAACATTGAGATATTAATCACACGATTTCTCGGGGAGTTAGTAATTCGAAGATAGAGTTGAATTGATAATCCCTTGATTTATTTTTGTCGCACCCTTTCCACACCTTGACGAAAAGTGATTTTTTCTCAGTGAAACTTAAATAAAAGATGAAAGCTGAGACTACCACCTCTTCATTTGAAGATCAAATTCAGGAAGCTAATTGGAAGCGAGTTACCATTGATAATAATAATGGTTGTAATTGGCGTTCAATAATTCACGTTAACGGTAAATATGTAATAACTGGTCGTGACCGAATTGCATATTCAGAAGACCTTATTAATTGGAAACATGTTGAAGTTAATAACAGATGTTGTGATTGGTTTTCAATCATTCACGCTAATGGTAAATACATAATAACCGGTTTCAATCAAATTGCTTACTCGGAAGATCTTGTCAAATGGGAGTATGTTGTTGTTGGTAATAATGATTGCATTTGGCAATCAATCATTCACGTTAATGGCAAGTATGTAATGACCGGTTACAATCAAATTGCTTACTCAGAAGATCTTGTTAAATGGGAGTATGTTGTTGTTACTGGTTGTGTAAACGGTTGGAGCTGGTCTTCAATAATTCACGTTAATGGCAAGTATGTAATGACCGGTTACAATCAAATTGCGTATTCTGAAGACCTCAAGAATTGGAAACGAGTTGAAGTTAATAATAAAGGTTGTGGTTGGTGTTCAATCATTCACGTTAATGGCAAGTATGTAATGACCGGTTACAATCAAATTGCGTATTCTGAAGACCTCAAGAATTGGAAACCTGTTGTGATTGGTAGTAATGGTTGCATTTGGCAATCAATAATTCACCTTAATGGTAAATATGTAATAACTGGTCTCAATCAAATTGCTCACTCTGAAGATCTAGAGAATTGGAAATATGTTTGTATTAACATTAATTGTAGTCGCTGGGAATCAATCAATTATATCGACAAGAAATTGATTATGACTGGTCGTGATCAAATTGCATATTGTGAAATCAAGGAAGAGAAAGATGTAAAAATAATATCTCCGATTAATAAGTTCAAGGAATTAATTGATAAACTTAAATCCGAAAATGCATCCCTTAAATCCGAAAATGCATCCATTAAGTCCAAACTATCTGAAATTGAATCACTCATATCAGAAGCATTGAATTAATTAACAAACACAATGACTAAATATTAGGTTATGCACCTCTGGTGCCTCCAATCGAAGATTGAAGACCTTTGGTCCAAACCTTTCTTTGAAAGGTTATTATTTTTGTCATTGAAACTCACGGATACAATGTCAAAAGATGAATCTAAAGAACCACTTATTGCCCGAGATTCAGCATTAATCGATAAAATAGCATGTGAAGAATTTGATAATGATTGTCGCAAATGTTGGACATTGATTTTTCATATATTAACTTGTGGGATATTCAAATTATTGAGTAAACTACGCATCAGAGACAAATTATGTTGTTGTTCCGGACGTTGTTGTGACATCTTCTGTGGATCTTTAGCATGGATCTTTCTAATTTCAGTTGCATCATTTATAATTTCCGCGTATTTCTATGGTGTATTTATTTATATGCGATATTGGAATTTATATGAATGCACACTTAAGGAATCAGATAATATGACTTCGTGGGTAATGAATCATTTCATAAACAAAACACAATCAAATTATTCAATGTGGTCGTGTATCGGGGGATGTCGCACGGTGAATAATGATTATAAATGTGTTCTAGATGGAAAAATAACATCATGGTGGATATCCACTTCATGTGACATGTTTAAGATAATCTCATTCTTAGCGTTGGGGGTATCCATAACATGGTATATAAAGATTTCCGTTAATAACTATTACAAACGACGAGTTATTAATGATCCAATACTTCTAAAGAAACGAATATAGATCATTCATGATATGCTGTTAGTCATATTATGGATAACTTCATATGGTGGCAGGGCAATTAAATTCTTGAAATCGAAACTATCATAAATCTTACCGTGTAATCGACATAATTTGAACGCTTCAACATCTTCGAGTGATCTTAACACTTGCGATTCAGTTAACTTAATTTCGGGCACTTCATTAAAGGCTTCATATATTTCCTTGTATATCTCGGAACAATCCCTATCTTCAAGCATTTCGATGACAAAAATAATAAATGGTCATTGAAAATGACTTCTTGGGATCGGAGAGCGTAACCTTTCGATTAACAATCAATACTGTCCCTCCTTCTAATGATAAGTGATTTTTATTTTTGAAACTTAAATCGAATATGGAAAACGCTACAGATACAGTTATTAATACAACTCAGGAGTTATTGAATACGGAAAACATCACTGATACTGTCATTAATGCCACCCAAAGGATATCGAGCATTGAACTTGCAATAGTCA
>Ga0209319_1002258_pt1 | contig 12613 bp, 10 predicted proteins | sample RifGroE2_FD_184000 | JGI IMG/M metagenome (GOLD analysis project Ga0209319, IMG submission 184000) | Groundwater microbial communities from Rifle, Colorado - Groundwater E2 (SPAdes) (version 2) | ecosystem: Environmental > Aquatic > Deep subsurface > Groundwater | place: Rifle, Colorado, United...
GATTGATTCAGTGGTTGCTTGGACATAGCTACCGATAATCAGAGAAAATAAGCACATTAAAAATACTGCCAGCAATCTCATTTTAATTGCCCAAGACGCAAAAATATTGGTTCTTGATTTTTCTGCCAATAACCCTTGCTTCATACTTTTTATTTCACTAGCTAAGTTTGAGTTTATTATCTTTTATTATACACTAATTTTTAAATAAAAAACAATAAATATTTTAATTATTCGCCCTCTCCCCTGTACTCGGGGGAGATGTCGCTGTACTCGGTGACAGAGGGGGGTATTGAAAAAAGATAAATAGTCTTACGTCTTTTTTCATTGACATATCTATGACAACTCATTAGAATTAAAGCATAACTTGCAGGCAATGCTTGCGAGCCTAGTTTTTTGACAAAATCAGTCAATTATCATTTTTGTAATAATCTTTTTGGCTAAAACTAAATTCAAGATTCATAAAAACAGGAGGGGGAAATTATGAAACATTTATTTAGGCTAGTAGCTATTCTCATTATTATGTTATTTCAAACTAGCACAGCTTTCGCTGCTACATTTGAGATAAGTTGGTCTGGTGGTTTAAATGTCGTTAGCCATATAATCGGATATCGGCTCGACGGCGGGCATGAGGAACCTTTTAATGGAACCGGACTTACGATCGGCAATTCGCCGGCAAGCATCGGAAATGTTTTCTCAATTGTCTTGGAGGAGGTCCCCGAAACAATATGTGTTGCTGTGCGTGGCGTCTATGCAGATGGAAGCATGACTCCTTATTCGCCGGTAGTATGTGGCACCAAGTCTCCGAGCGCGTCAACTTATAAGCTGTGGGGAAATTACCAAATTAATTTTGGCGTCGAAGAAGGTGGAGGCTATTGCGTACCGTTGATTAATGCCAATGGAGTCTATTACACAGGATCAACTTCTTTTACTTTGGACACTCCTTCTGGCGGATCCTCCAATAGCGTTATTTTTGAAAAGGCGCCTGGAGATGTCGTTCTGTACACGATCCAAAGTGCGGGAGGGATTATTTATCCTCTTGATTTTGTGGTCAGTTATTATTACCAGCCTATGGAGGTGAGCGTAACTTCTGACTACGGCAAATGTTTGACCGACCTCACTGATAATGGCGTTTCAGTTATACAAAATGTGTCGTACGGTCATTACACTATCGCTAGCCCCATAATTAATCATACAGTCATTCCTACTTTTGGCAGTTGTTTCACTTTGACCGCTTCTGCCAGCGCTGGCGGTTCGATTTCGCCTACTCAATCTTCTCTGGATTATATGGGAAGCGTTACGCTTACTATTACGGAAGATGAAGGAAATGAATTGACTGAATTGACTGACAATGGGGTGTCGGTAATCGGTGATGTTTATCTCGGTCAAGATGAGCTACTCAAGTACGACGTCATCAACGCCAATGAGAATCATGATGTCGTGGCAACGATTGAGGAGATTATCAATAGCTATAATTACCTGATGTGGGCAAACGGAAGCAATGTTGCCATCTGGAAAGTTGATGCTAATGGTAACGCAACCAACTGGAAAAATACCGCTGCTTCGGGATGGACTCCAAAGAGTTATTCAGTTGGGCCTGATGGTGTAGGATATCTTCTGTGGGCAAACGTAGACAGCAACAATCCAAATTTAAATAACATTGGCATTTGGAAGGTTGCCACTAACGGAAGCGCATCCAGCTGGAAGAACTCCACTGTTTCTGGATGGACACCCAAGAGTTATTCGGTTGGACCTGATGGCGTGGGATATCTTCTGTGGGCGAGCGGAAGCAGTGTCGCAATTTGGAAAGTTGCTCCTAATAGCAGTGCATCAGATTGGTCAATCGCGCCTCCTTCATTTTCAGGATATACGCCAGTATTTTTTTATTAATCATAGATGTAAGTACGAATAGAGGAAACCGATAAAATTCGGATTCCTCTATTTTTATTTTCCGTTAACTCTAAAATATTATCTTTGTTTCCAGTAAATAAATTATCCACGCACAAAACTTCGTGACCATCTGCTAATAGTCTTTTGCATAAATGAGAGCCCACAAACCCTGCTCCTCCTGTGACTAATATTTTCATATTATTTATTTTTAAAATTTAGATTAGATTATTTCTAAGCAAGTAAAAAATATTTTAATGGTATTTGAACAATATTTTCTTCCTCAAAAAAATTTAAACCATTTTTTGATATTACAAGTCCATATTTTGCTTTTACTTTATTGGCGGTCTTAATAACTTGTCTATTATTCTTGTTTCCCATTCCAACTTCTATTACTATTTTATCTTTCGCAAATCCTAAAATAAAATCTGCGCCACCTTGAGCATTATCATAAGTTAACGAGGTATTTATTTTTTTAAAGAGAAACCTACTCAGATACATTCCGACAGTATCTTCCAACAATTTCCCGATATAGCTTTCCTGAGAGATAACGTTTCCAATAAAATTATAATACATAGATCTGAAAGCTGGAGAAGCAAATAAATATTTAGAAGGCTTTTTTACCTGATTTAAATGAGAACCATGCGGATATACTCTTATTAATGTTTCTGTATTTTCCAGTGCATTAAAAATTTCCATAATCTTGGGCCTGCTGATATCAAAAATCTCCGCTAATTTACTATAACTAATTTGATCCATATCTGCAGTTGCATAGAGGATTGAAGGGATTTTTGAAATTATTTCAGAATTAAATTGTCCAGTTCTGGCTACATCGCTGTTTATTATTCTATCCAGGGTTTTATTTATTTGGTCATATACTAACGCTTCATTATTAAGCGAAACCATAAAGGGAAGCGAGCCATATTTCATGTATCGGTTCACTTCCATTCTTTCGATATCAAGCCAATATTCATTTATTTTACTTTCAATATTGCTAAGACCAGAGTAAACTTCTTTTGCAGAAATTGAATTAAAAATTATATTTCTAACATCCCTGCTAAGACCTTTAATTTCTTGCTTTCCTGTTTTAATTTTTACGTACTCCATAAAACTAAGTGGAAATAATTTTTCAAATATTGCGCGTCTTGCAACATCAGAATTTGTATTGAGCGCAAGAGCAGAAGATCCTGTCACAAAAATAAAAACATTATTAGTTCTATCATATAAACTTTTTAAAGTAATAGCCCACTTTTCATCATATTGAATTTCGTCAAGAAACAAGAAGAGTGGCTTATCAAGTCTCTCCATTGCCATACCAATCAAATCTTCATAAACATCTAAGACATCATTAATGCTAACACCTAGAATCTGAATGATATGATCGACCGATAAATTCAATCTCCTTGCATCTAACTTTTTTTTATCATAATAAAGTTGTGACAAAACAGTTGTCTTGCCAGCACCTCGAAGACCAGTTAACACAATCCATCTAGCAGCGGATTTGTGCTCAAAAAAATCTACAAAATATTTATTTAACTTTTTATAAATATTTCTTTTTGGTCTTGCTTTCTTATTTTCATCAAAGATATAAGCTTCTGCCCTAAAGTCTGCTTGAGATATTTGATCTTGTAGGAATTTTATAATTTTTTCTCTTTTTTCAATATTAATCATAGCTATAGTTATTATATTTAATGCTAACTCAATATTACATCAATTGCATATCTCTTGTCAATATTTATTTACATGTAATATTTTATAGCATTTTATCACCTATTTATGGGCGTTTTTAGACTTTTCGCTTGTTTAAAACTCTCTCTTCTCCCTCTCTTTGACCGCGTGTCGCCGTAGCTTCAGCGGTGGCGCAGGGGGAGATTGGAGAGGGGGTGGAATAATTGAATTATATGCATAAATACGAGCCTACAAACCCTGCTCCTCCCGTAACTAATATTTTTACCCCGCTAGAACTTTTTTTATCTTTTGACATTTTATTTTTAAATTCAAAGAATAGAAACTACTTTATTGGATATATTTTTGCATACAAGAAAACCTTAGCTTTTGTGTAAGGATTAATATATTCGTGAATCATTTTAAAATTAGAAGAACTATCTAAATAATTCACTACATCCTTTTCTATTCTTACGCTAGGAAGCCAATCTGGAGTATCGAGACTGGGCGTGCTGAAAGCTATTACATAGTCTGATTTATTTATTTTTTTAATTTTCTCAACTTTGTCATCGCTTAATGCTCCATTTTTTATACTTAGATTATTAACCCCCGATTTCATTTGATAATAAATTAGGCTGTCATATTGCAACCAATGTGACATAGAGCTTAAATACACTTCTTTGGAATATTTTCTTAAATTATTTCTTGCATTAAAATAATCAATATCATTTTCTATATCATTATAAATATTAACCAATAAATTAGCATGGTATTTTCTTTCTGGAGGTGTTCTAAACTCAGGAGCTGCCAAATCATTTGGCGCTGGCCACTCAAATAAATAAACAGTGAAAACAAAAAATAACAAGATAGCAACATTCAAATATTTTTGAGTTGACCGCTTAAACGGTTGAATATTTTTTATGATAAAAATTAGCATCTGCATACTGGTAAAAAATATCAAGCATGCGACTATGACGCCCAAGAAGGGTGATTTGTGATTAGAAATTACCACGATCGAAAAAGCCAACAAACCTGTAATCACCAATGATGGTAAGTAAATTTGTTCTTTCCATTTCTTTTTTAAAAGCACTGTGCCACCAGAAATCACTACCAAGAAAATCCACAAATGTATCCAATCCCCAACCATCATCGATCCACCTTGGCCCAGCAAATAATAACTTACCCTATCAATAAACGGCAAGGCGTGCATCCCCCACACTTTTTCCAAATCAACAAATTGATTTTGATATATATAATTAATAGCATCCTTTAGTCCAAATAAATAGTAAAAAGAAGAAACTAGCACAGAGTATAAAATAAATTCTTTGCTTTTTATAAAAACCTCTTTCAGAAATATTTTTTCTTTTAATAAAAATTTTTCAACTAGAATATTTGTCGCTATGGCAGAGACAACTAAAATAATTGTTACTGGAAAGATTGTGGGCTTAATAAGTAACGCCAGTCCAAAAACAATTCCTATAACTTTTTTACGAATTGAAGTTGCACTAAGCCAAGACTTTTCTGAAATCAATATTATCGCCATAGCTGTCATTAATCCACAGAAAATATCTGGTCTAAATTCTATAACTGCATGCCCCATCAATAGCCAAGTTAAACTAGTGAGAGTAATCAAAACCTTCCATCTCATCTTCAATCCTCGACTCAAATAATCCAAAAAGATAAGCACTATCGCAATGATTGAAAAATTCATGAAAGCGGGCGCCCAGTCTTTGATTCCAAACACAGAAAACCCCACAAATGCCAACAATGCACTAATAGGAGAATGCGGGGTATGATTTGTATAATTAGAAACAAGACCACCGAATCCGTCGTTATAAAATATATCAAGACGCATTAGAGCATCATTGAAATAACTGACATCATCGTAACTTGGCGGTAGACTTAATTGTCCCTGTCGCAAGGATTGATTTATTTGGATAATTGTAAAAATAATTGCGATTATTAACCACAAAAAACATCTTTTAAAAATAGTCTTTATCATATTATTTTTTATTACATTATTTCAATTTCGCTAAATATTTAACTGCAAACTTTCTTGGTGAAAAAATGATAAAATTAATTTTATCAATAAAGATTTTAACCACACGCTTCATCTTTTTTCTAAATCCAAAACTTTTCTTATATTCTTTAATACTGAAATATGACTCATAATTGCTAAGCGCCACAGCTAACTCTTTTGATATTCCACTGTATTCACGACAAAATATCTTTTTGCAATCTTCTTTTGAAATATTTATTAACTTACTAAAATTCTTATGGTAAGCTTTAGCAACTTCGTTATTGCTTAATTCTCGATCAGTATCAGAAAATCCGCCCAACCTAAAAGTTGTAAATTTGTTATTCACAAGGACACTCTTGTATTTTTTTAAGCAAATTCTCAATAAAAAATCATAATCACCAGCACTTTTAAAATTAGTATCAAACATTCCCTCTTTTAACATCACATCTCTTCTGGTAAACATAGTTTGGTGACAAAATGGCATCGAAAAAAATACTTTTGAAATTTTTGGATTAAAATAAGTATGGTTACCTTTCAAATTCGTCCCATCTTCTTTTTCTATTATGGCTGGTGCATAAGAAAAGTCAGCCCCTTCTTTTTCCAATGCTTTTACTGTTTTCATTACGCCATCTTTTCCGTGATAAAAATCATCTGAATGTAAAAATGCTATATATTTTCCATTGGCCATTTTTATGCCTTTATTTAAAGCATCATAGATTCCATTATCAGGTTCGGAAACATATTTTATCAATCCCTTATTGGCGTATTCTTTGATTAAATCGACAGATCCATCCTTTGAACCTCCGTCAACCACAAGATGCTCAATATTTTCGTAAGTCTGATTATGCACTGACTCCAAACATTGGCGAAGAGTTTTTTCTCTTCCAGATTTTATTAAATTAAATGTAATTGTTACTATTGTTACTAATGGTTTTTTTTCTTGCATTTTTATAAAATTAAAGCTTATCAACTAAAAAATTCAAAATATCTATCTGCGGAAAAAGAACTTAAATAATTTCTGCAATTTCAAAACAATTTTCCACTCGCGAGAATTATAAGTTCGCTCAATTCTCTTTCTTGTATCTATCAAATCCTTATTTAAACTTTTAAACCTCCCTTTTTCATAATCGAGATTTGCTCTTAAAATTGAAATTTTTTTTAAATTTTCTCTATTTAAATTTCCAAAATCAACATTGCTAAAATCCACAAAATATTCCCAAAAATCAAAATCATACCGTTCCCAAGCATGACAACCAAACGGTATTTTTTTATTTATCATTTCATGTAATCTTTTTGGTTGAGATTCAAAAGAAAAATACATCGCTTCACTCGGCGGAGCAACCTTAAAGTTTTTATCAATATTTTTGGCAAATTGACTAAAAAAGACATCTTCATATTGTCCATCTTTTAAATAATTTCCGATAAAATTCGCTACTTCTTTTTTGTAGCTCAATACTTTAATAAAGCTACTAATTTTTCTCAAAGAAAAACCGCCATTTCCAGCTACTTCTAACAGCTTGGATTTATCATCACTTAGGCCAAAGTTCTCAAACCATGGCGCACCGATATAATCAAAATCTTTTTTACACCAATACATTAAGTCATCTCTAAAAACATAAGCATCCAACTGATAAATTAATGCGAATTCATACTTCTCATATCTTTTATAAAAATTCACATCTAGCATTAAATTATTATATGATTCCACACTTTTAAAAAATTTCCTATCAAATCTATCTACTTTATAATTAACATTAAAATCTTTTAACACTATTTCATAATTTTTAATATCAAGTCCATCAGGACACACCAAGGAAAAATTATATTTATTTAAAATTTTACAACACTGAAATAGCGATGCCTTTTCAAGCTCGCTGAAATCGGATTTATAAATAGGAATAGGGATTACCGCACTTGTCATAAATTAAATTTTAAAATATTTTTTAATAAATTTATTGGGAGAAAATAAAATAAATTTTATTCCATTTTCCAAATAGATTAATCCGTTTTTCAATTTACGAAATCTAGATAATTTTGACAAATCAATTCTCACAAGTTCATTTTTTCTATTTTCCATGACATCCTTTATATGTTTAGGTGCGCTATCGCCCGCCATCCCCAGCTGTATTGTATTTTTTTTGTAAATTTTCAATCTACTTTCTTCTGAGGCTGATATTTTCATAACATATTGGCACACAAAAGAATGGGGGCTTGAAAATATATGATTCTTGATTACATTGGACAAATTAGCATAGTAATCTTTTGAAAAAAATCCATGCATATCCAAGGGGACAAACTTAACATCATCTATTTTAAGGTAAATATTGCTGAAAAGTGAAGCTAAAGATTTGTATGTAAAAAATCTCAAATGTGTTTGGTCAAGTAAGCCGATATCTCCATATTCAAATTCATCATTAAGCAAACTAGCTTTTATACTTGCATGGGCTACATTTGGCAAAGAAATTATAAAATAACCATCATCTTTCAATAATTTCTTAAAAGCGTTAAGCACTTTTTGTGGATTTATCACATGTTCCAAAACATCGCCGAATACTATATAATTAATTTTCTTTTCAAGATTCGAATAATCATCAATATTAAAGTTATTCAAATCTAACTGATAAATATCTTCGAAGCTTTCCGTTTTTTTCGCTACCGCTATACTCTCATTGTCATATTCCATTCCGTAAATAATACAATCCTTTTCTCGCTTCAATGCCTTGCCAAAATCTCCGCAGGCACAACCAACATCTAAAACTGTACTTCCTTTTTCAATATAGTTTAATGCTATAACTCTAGCATCATAAATATTATTCAAATTAATATCCCATTGATAAATCATAGATCGATCTTTTATGACTTCAAGCAAAACAGGTGCATGAATTATTTTTTTTATTTTTTTTCCACCATTACCCCCCAATGGAAGTATGGTAGTTCCAAATAAATGATTATGATATTTATTGTTTATATAGTTTAATTTATCAAAAAAGTTAGGCCTTTCATTTATATCATCTAATTGTTGCCGATGACAGCATTCTAATTTTAAAATTCTACTCTCAATGCCGCGAGAAACCATCGCGTTCATACAAAAATCCTCGACATACATATCAAATTCCAACTGCTCATCAAACCTTAAGTTATTCTTTTTAATCAAAGATGAATGCACTATAAGACACTGACAATCAAATGTGTCAACCGCAATGCCATTTTTAATTGAATAACACTCCATTAGCCGCAGATTGGATCCATCTCTCTTTCTATCATATATTCTCCCCCTGCCCTCGCTTGTAACAATCCCATGATTATTTTTAATTATAATCGCGCCTATTGGACCATACAAGCAATTTTTATCCAATGACTCTAATTTGGGAGCAATATCCTCCATGATCTCCCAATCTGAATGACAGAAAACAAACCACACTTCACTTGAAAAATCATAGCTAGAGATAAACTCATTATATCTTTTTGATATAAATTTATTTTCTTTTGAATTATCCAAGCAAACTGTTTTGATTGCATTATTATCTTTTACATATTTATTTTCTACCACACACTGCCTATATATATCGAAATCATTCACTGCTGATATAAAAATTGTCTTTTTTGTCATAATATTAGTATTTTATGATTTATAATTAATAAAAAAATCATTTAGTATGTTTTTTATCAAAAAAACTATTTAAAAACTCTTTTTTTTCAAAATAAAAATTTATTAATTTCCAAAGTTTAGAACTCTTAATATTTTTTAATTCACTTAAAATATTTTCTATTTCAAGGTTTTTTTCTGCAATAACAATCTCCATCTTCTTCTTAATTAACAATAGTTCCTCTTTAGTTATATGATTGCTTCCGTAATTAAATCTGACATCATTGCCATTTCTGTAGCTTTTCTCTGAAAGAGAATATATTCTATAATTATTTTTCCATAAAACATAATTAAGGCTCAGTTGATCTCTTCTAGAATAATTTTCTACCCACCACCACCAGTCTTCCATTATTTTTGTAACAATATCGTTATTATGCTCTCTATAAATAATACTCGTATCAAATAAACCATTCTTTTCGGGGAATCTGTCTTTCTTAATCAAATCAATCTGTTTTTTCATTATACTAGCATTATCTTTTTGTAAGGAAATGCAAGCTTCCAATTCATCGTATATGCATTCCAATAATGGATGCTTAACAATTGACATTTTTTGTTTTTTTTCAATAACAATATCCACGTCATTGAAAATCTTATTATTTAATATATCAATATTTGCATCTACCCAAATACTTTTCTCGTACTCTGGAAAAAGAATGTGAGGATGAGTTTTATGCCATCTGGCATTGCGCACATCGTCCAATTTATTAAATTCAAGTGGCTTTATTTTCCAAATATTTTTCTTGTCTTGAATAATTTTAGAGTCAGTAAAACAAATATAATCCCAGTCTGGATTAATATACTTATGAATAATTAACTCATCATAACTACCCGTTGTGCAGGTATAAATAACACCTTTTCTTTTTATCATTTTATTATTTTCTCAGTAAAATTCTCAAAAAATTAATTGGAAACATTAAAAATTTATAAGGAGATTTAATGGAACGGAAGAACAAATCTCCCAACAAAAATGTCTTCGAATTATTTATTCTTATTATATCCTTTTCAGCATTCAGTAGCCTCTCTTTAATATCGATATCTACATACCCCAAATTAATTTCAACCTCAGAAGACGGAAACATTTCATCTGTAAACAACGAGATTACTGGTTTATTGGTCATATTTGCAATTTTAATAGCTTGATTACGATCACTCTCAACAAACAAGAAACAATCATCTAGGCTACTATATACTCTCGATTTGAACCTGTCATGTGCGCATTGTTTAATTCTCTCCTCCTTTGTGGGCAAGTCAAGCATATAAAGATCATCAAATTGAACATTATTCTTTTTTAACCATTCTTCAGTTTGCTTCCTATATTTCTCCAATCTTGAAGTAACTAGCGCCCTTATTCTATAATTTGGAATATATAACGGTTTTGCATTTAAGATAAAGTCGCTATATTTATTTCCGTCATCATTCTGGTCGGAAGTTGGATCGACGCACAACACCCCATCTATATCAAAACATGCATTAGAAAGTATTCCATGATACAAATAATTCCATTGAAAAATTCTTGGTTGTTCACAAATAACTGCATAGAAATCGACTAATTTATTACTTCCCCTTGTGGCATACACAGCGAAAGACAAACATTCAACATCTGGATTTTTGTTGTATAATTTATTTTTTGCTTCCTTTATTGATCCCCCAAGGTTAATGCTATCGTCAACTATTAAAATTTTCTTAGGAATAATATTTTTGCTAATTATGGGACGCTCACCATGGGATGCGAAGATATTATTCAAATATTCATCTAACGAAGCCACTGGTAAATTTAAAAATGCTCCTATCATATAAGCAGGAATCATCCCAGAACGTGGTATTCCCACTATTAAATCAATGTCGTTAGGAATATCAACTAGAGATTGACGAATATCTCTTGCTAAGTCAGAATATGTCTTGAAATTTAATATTGTCATTTTTTTACTCCCTTAATTCCTAAATTTATCCAACCATGATCATATCCTCGACATTCACAATTTTCCATTACTGTCACATTAGCAAGTCCAGCTTCTATAAATATTTTTTTTAAAAATCTCTCAGAGAAAGCAGACAAATGAAAATTAAAATGCCCCCTCGTTCCGCTCCCATCTCCATAAGAGAAAACTCTCCCGGAAAACCATTTGGCTGGATCTCTGTCCTCATTAAACCGAAACCATCCATCGTTAACATAATCTGTGTTTATGCCATCTTCAGCATCACAGAACGCCTTAGCAATTTTAAGCGAATTTGGAACCCAAACTTCCAGAGTACCTCCTGGTTTCAACACTCTAATCCATTCATTTATAGTTTTATTTAACATATACCACGGGGTATGCTCTAGAATGTGACTGGCATAGATGACATCAAATGTCTTGTCTGGAAAATTAATTTTTTTTGTGGCATCTCCAATATAATCTGTATTTTTTGTCTTCACGATATTAATTGTTTCAAATTCAAATATTCTTTCTTCACCTGGCCCAATTTCTAGAAATCTTTTTTCTTTTTTTGAGTTTTTAATAACGATAAATTTTTGTAAAAAAATCTCATAAAAAGATGTTTTTATTCTCAAAAAAATAGACCATTTTTTAGAAATATCAAATTTCATACTCATTAAATACTTAATTATTATTCCCACCCATGTTCAATAAAAATTATTCCACTATACTTATTTTTTTCTACAGTTGGAAATATCTGAAAATGTTTGCATTTTGGTTTATAATCATATAAATTTTCAACTACATTTCCATATAAAGTTGCATTTATGAAATATTCTCCTTTTAAAAGCATACACTTGTTTAACTTGAGAATAACTGAGTTTGATTCATTACTAACTTTAAACCGATCTATCTGCGTGTTGCACCCAAAAATAAAAATGCCCGTAGCTGAATGTATGCCTATTCCTAAATTTAAAGTATCAACTTTTTTATTAATAATATAGCCAATTTCTATATTTATGACTTCGTCATTTTTAAAAGTATTTTTTCTCTCTCTATTCTTATCTAACAATTTAACAACGGCTATTTCAGCTATTTTTTTTGATTTTTCATCATTATTTGAAATGCATATCTTATTTTCTACTCTTGAAAGGCGCCTTTCCTCATCGGTTATATTTCCTTGGATATATTCATTTGCGACTTCATTTGCCTTACCAAGTTTAACAATTTTACCGTTTCGAAGCAACATCGCACGGCTGCAATATCTTTCAACTACTGAGATATCGTGGGTTACTATTATCACTGTTCGTCCCATTTCTCGGTATTTATTAAACTCTTCGAGGCATTTGGATTGAAAGTTGGTGTCTCCGACGGCGAGGACTTCGTCCATTAGGAGTATATCACGATTGGCGTGGATTGACACGCTAAAGGCCAAGCGGACTTGCATCCCCGAGGAATAATTTTTGAGCTTTTGGTCGATAA
>Ga0209319_1002262_pt1 | contig 12588 bp, 18 predicted proteins | sample RifGroE2_FD_184000 | JGI IMG/M metagenome (GOLD analysis project Ga0209319, IMG submission 184000) | Groundwater microbial communities from Rifle, Colorado - Groundwater E2 (SPAdes) (version 2) | ecosystem: Environmental > Aquatic > Deep subsurface > Groundwater | place: Rifle, Colorado, United...
GAATACTATCTTGATATAGAGAATATTTTAAATTACCTTTTACATTAACAACCATTCCATCAGTAAGATGTTCTTTTATGTATTCAATAGCATCATATGAAGATAAAAATTTCTTAGAAAATGTTTTTTCTTTTGCATCTTTTTCTAATCCTACTGTGATAAAACATTGATTTCCAACTTGTTCAGTAATATTTTCGTCAAGTCTATCTTCCCAATCAATAGTGAATTTATTTTCATAATCATCTTTGTCTTTACCATCTTCTGTTTTCTTACCATGAACATAAACAACAGAATCACCTTTGTTGCTATATCCACCCATCATGTCAGCATAAACTACATTTCCATTGCCACAGTCTACACCAAGATTCATAACATTATAAATCCAACCAGAATTTGATTCTTCGTCAATTTTAAAAGTATAATCGTTGACTTTCGCTTCACCAATTAATTGAAATGAGGCAGTACCTTTTTTTAGAGGTGTTTTTTCTTTAGTTTCTTTTGCCATATGTAATATTAATCTCCTTTTAATTTATATTTTTATTTTTACAATCTGTATACTTATTCAATAACTAATCTACCAATCCATCAACTAAAATCCTATTCTTCATCCTCTTTCTCATTATCATCTTCAACATATAATCTAAGACTTCCCTCTTTCATTTCTACTACATTCCATCTTTCATTATGTTTTCCACCATCAGGAATAAATTCAATTTCAACTTTCTCAGGTTTTGTACCTTTAAAACTAGTTACATTTCCTACTTTTAATTCTCCATTGTCTTCTGTGATAAATCTAATCTTATCTCCTGTAGAAATAGTTTGTATTTCTCCTGTATTAATTTCTACTTCAATTGATTTGTACGGAACTTTTTCAACATTGACCATAAATAAATCATTTCTCCTTTATATTATAGATTTTATTTTATTTAACACTTTAAAATCTTAAAAACCTAACTTTTTCATAAATCATAACCAAATATTCCTTTGGAACACATTTAAATATTTCTATTTAAATTTTCTTATCTAAATTCGATAAACTATCAGTCATTAACTAAGTCTTGTTCCGAGACATCTACTACTCATGCTTACGCAATTTGTAGATACTTTAATTCTTTGTACCTTATAACTTTATAAACTGAGTTATCATTTAAAATATTAATAGCACCATTTACATCTCTGTGCATGGAATATCCACATTCACAAGTATAATTTCTTCCTTTTGGAGTATTCAATAATCCACATCTAGGACATTTTTTAGAAGTATAATACTCCTTAACCTTTACTAATTCAATACCATATCTAGTTAATTTATTAGTTAACTCTAATGTTAGTAATCCATAACACCATTGACTAAGTTTTTGTCTTACTTTCCTACTTGTTCTGTTTTCTATCTTAGTATTTCTGGTACAACTATCTAAATCACCATAGTATACTTTCCTAATATTATTTTTAATACAGTAATCCAAGTATAATTTAGTAATCTTATGCACTACGTCTAGTATCTTTTTATCTGTTTTGTGTTTTAAATTATAAATTGCTCTACTATATTTCTTGTATTGTTTACTATATTTAGTACATTTACTTCTTCTACTTCTTAACTTAGATAAATGTTTATTTCTTAATTGTTTGATTTCTCTAAGTTTACGTCCAGTAATAATTATAGCATTTTCATTGTTATCAATAGAAGTTATACTATGTATTTCTCCAAGATCGATTGAAGCTTCATTTTCGGATTGAATTAACACGTTATCATTTTCTTGCTTAGTTTTGATTAAGAGATACAATCCATTACGATAAACCAATTCAATCTCTACTATATTGTCTGGTATAAATTTAAGGTGACATTTAATAGGTTTTTGCTTTCTTAAAATACCTTCTGAATCTGCTAATACTGGTTTTGCTAATGTTAAATATCCTTTATCTTTATAAAATCTAATATTCTGATATGTCCAACCTGTATTATAGAATTTTTTAATTTTATACGGAAGTTTAACTTTACTACTATTCTCATGTTTAGCTTTTATTGAACAAAACATAGCATCTCTTGCTGTTACATATTTTAGAATAACAATATTGATACTATTAGCTAATATATGCGGTACTGATTTCTTCATTAAAAACTGTAATTCTGATCTTGTTAATGATTTATTAGTATCTTTTCTACTTTTCTGGTCTGCGTCTACACAAGTATTCCAAATGATTGCTGAGTATTTGTTACATTGCATTAAATATTGATAATCTGATTTATTACAATTAACAGGTACAGTTATTGTTTTGTATATTAATAAAAATCTCACCTCCTTTCAAATTCATTTTTCTTAACTCTTCCCTACTTTCACTATTATATTCTCAATCTGTTAATTTGTCAAGAGAGAATTTAATTTATTTTTTTAGTTTTTTGGTAAGTATAAATTCTCCCTTGAATAATAAACTTGATAATTAAATATTACAAATAAACTCTTTGTGATATTGTTTTTCTGCTATTTCACGGGCATTAACTGCTTCATCAAAACTATTAAACCTACCTAAATAAATTTGTTTTTTATTATATGTAATTGATGCCATCCATTTATATCTTGAATTATCCCAAGATACACCTTTCCTTCCAGATGTATTATTACTATATGTTTTACTATTTATATGATTTTCAAAACATTCACAAATTCTAAGATTTATTTTTCTATTATCATGCACAACATGATTAATATGATCGACATGTTTTGTTCCATCTGAATTCATAATTAACATATGCATTCTTACATATTCACCAAATGGATTTGAAAATACATATCCTTCTGGATTATACGACCAAGTATATCCTTTAATTAAATCATAGTCTTCTAAATCAAAATAAAATTCCTCACCTTTTGATGTATAACCAATTCCATAATCACCTGATAAGTCATATTCATTTAATAATCTATTATTCTCGCCCATAATTTTCATAGATTCTGCATGTAGACAACCACATGATTTAGTGTTACCTGATTTTAAAGAAGGTGTAGAAACATAGATAATAGTTTTATTTTCACAATTACATTCACATTTCCATACATAACTTCTATAATATCTATCTTCTGTTTTTTCTAATACTGTTAATTTACCAAATACTTTTCCAATTAAATTATTTTCTTTATCTAAACAACCACATGAATTATTTACATTATGTTTTAATTCATATGAATTCTTAATTACATAATTACCACATTCACATTTGCATTTCCATACAGCATTTTTATTTTCAGTTCCTATTAATTCTTCTACTACTAATCTATCAAATTTCTGTCCAATTAAATTAATTATTCTACTTTTAGAAGAACATAGTTTACATCTAGTAGTATTACCTGAAGTTAAATTGTTTCCTTGCACTAAAAATTCTGTTTGGAATTCACAATCGCATTTACATAGCCAATATATTTTCTTTTTTATTCTTTCTTTATGCATTGACAATACAGTTAAATTACCAAATTTTTTACCAGTTAAATCTTTTATTCTATTTATTCTTTCCTCCAATAGCAATCTCCTTTCATCTTATTTCTACTAAATATTTAATAGTAGTTTGACTTTCATTATATATAACTATTTCATCTCTTTTAAGCATACCAGTACCACCATGAGCATGTAAAACATTCGCATCAGGACACATTTTTTGTAGATTTTTATAATCTAAATTATGAAATTTATTATCAAATGAATATACATCATATGGTTTTCCATAAGCAACTAAATTTAATGACATAAAGGCTGAATTAGAAGTACCTTTACTCCAATAACTTCCATTGATAGATGTATATCCTTTGCTCTTATCTGCGGAATTACTAAAGTAGCAACCATCACCAAACATCGACCCCGTGTACAAAGCATTTGCAGGTCTTATTTTTAATCCTGAATTAATAATACTCCACCAATTCTCATTTCTACTCCCATGCCATAATAGTTTTTTAACATTTATATTTTCTTTTTGTACAAACTTTTCATATCTTTCTTGTGTCTTTAAATTAATAACTTTCCATGTAGAGTAAAACTTATTACTAATTTCACCTAATTCTTTCTTAATCATTTTTAATTCTTCTTGTGTAACTTCTTCAAATTGCAATCCCATTGCATCTAATATTGTTTTATTATTTTCTACTTCTGTTTCAATATCGTTATCCTCATTTTTTTCTTCAATAGAATGCTGAGTAACCTGACCTTTCATTATATCAAGTAAATCTTGCTCTCTTTGAAGTATTTCAGAATAATCTTTATCTGTTTTTGCTAAATAATCTTTAACTTTTCCCATTTTTCTAGGAATAGTTTTAAATAAATCAACTAATACCTTATTAAATAATTCAATATCATCAGTGTTAATTAGATTATTTAAAATTAATTGTGCTTCATCAACCATAACCTGAGTAACATTATTTGAAGAAATAGTATAGTTATCTTTAATTGCTTGTCGTGCCATTGATTGTAATCTTGCTACAATTTGTGCAATGGAAGGATTATTAATATCAAGATATTCTTTCTTCTTGTTTGGTGTGATAGTAGTTTCTGCAACAAGCCTAGAATTATCTACATATCCCTTCTTTATCTTACTTTTATATGTAGATTCCCATTTAGATATTGGATAAGTTTTTGTTTGATAACCAGAAGCACCTATTCTACCATACTTACTAATAAAACTTCCATCATCATTATCCAACATCTGGTAATATTTATTATTATTTTCTCCTGGTTCTACTTTAACTAGATATAATGGATTTTGCATATATCCACTCTCCTATAAATAACAAACTAAAATTTCAATATCAATATCTTCAAATACATCTTCAATAATTTCCTTTACTATATCCCAATCTAACTTGTCGAGACCACATCCTATCATCGGCATTGCAATTTTTTCAATTTCTAATGTTTCAATTGTCTCAATCATATCTTCTAATGATTCTTTTAGACTTGCATATGTAGGCTTATGATAACATTTTCTTTTAGTTACTAGATTAAATACATTGTCAATTAAAATAGCACAGTTATCAGGAATATAATCAACAGTATTCTTTAATTTTTTACGCATATTATACAATTCATTAAATTTTACTGCAATTCCTGCACCTAGAGCAAAATCACCTGAGATACAATGTGCAAAATAATAACCATGTGGTACTGAAAATAAATCTCTTTGTTCTTCTCTTAAAATCATAATAACATTCTCCTTTTTATTTTATATTTTTAATTAATTATAACTAGGCTCACTCTTATCGTCTCTATAACTGATCAATCTGCACAATCTTAAATCAATATTACCATTTTCATTAATACTCTCATCCATATATTTAACACGCACAATCTTACCAACTATTTCATCTTGATTATTCCAAATATAATCTCTGACTAATCTATCATCATATTTTTCAGAATTATACTTTGTTTTATATCCACCCATAATATTAACTGAGTTTCCTTTATAATCAACAATCATTTTACCTAAAGTATTTTCAAATGCTTTACCTTTTTCACCTTTTTCAAAACCAATTACACGTAAATCTGCCTCTTTTTCGGTTTTAATTTTTAACATTTGTTGGTATGACTTCTTACCATTATATTTTACATCTAATGGTAACACCATAATACCTTCGTCATCTTGCTCCATCATTTTTTCAAACCAATAATCAATTTGAGCAATATCTTTTCCTACATAGAATGGATCAACATTACTAATTAAATTAGAATTAATTTTATCAACTAATTCTTTTGCTAAATTCTTTCTATCCCTGCAAATCATAGGGTGATAACCTTTATAAAATCCATCATCAGGAATAAAATTAAATACATTTACTTCTATCCCATGTTTAATTCCATCTTTTCTAAGAATAGAACCAGTTTTATTAAATTTTTCTGTTCTAGACATAGTATTTTCATTATCAATTGCTAATAATTCACAAGCAAATACTCCATGTGGTAAATCTGCATCTAATAAAACTTTTTCAATATCGGTTAATCCTTTATACAATTCTCCACCAGAAGACATAATTTTTACTATATTGTTACCTACTTCAATTTCTGCCCTATATCCATCTAATTTTTTATAAATACCAAACTCTTTACCTTTTAATAATTGAATATGTTTTGGTTCTGCAACTTCACCTTTCTCTAATTTATGAATATAAATAAATTCATATCCAAAAGCACTATTGATAGTTTTTTCTTTTAATCCACAACGTAAATCTTGAAGTATAATTTGAATATATAATTCTTTCATATCATCTTCTTGCTGTGATAAAAATTCTTGAATATTTGCAATTACATCATCTGAACCAGTATTATGAATAGATAAATATTCTCTTAAATCATAGAAATTATTAATAGTAATTGTTGATTTAGATTTAACTTTTTTCTCAAGTTTCTTACGTTTAATACCAGTTTTTACTTCTGTGGTATAAACAAATGCAAGAATGTCTTTCAATAATTCATTAGATTGATTATTTTTTAAAATGGATTCCTTTTCATTCCTGCTAGATGTACTCGCTAATTGATTCATAATATTTAATACTTGTTGCATAATATGTAACCTCCTTTTCAATTCTTAATCTTTCCTTATTATACTATTATTTTTCTTATCTGTCAAGAAAATATTTAACACTAAAATATCATCACTCAAAAAGATACGCAATCCAATATTCTCCATAATTATTTTCATTCCACATCCAAGGTAAATCTAGTTTTTTAGGTGATATTTTATTACCAGAATTAATCACTCGATATTCTTCAACATATTCACATTGTTTATTTACATTCAACCATTCTGGTAAAGATTTAATTAAAACACTTACTCCCTTTAAATTTTTTAATTCACTTAAAGACAACTCAATTTGTTCTTTAGATTCAATAAAGTTAAGTTCTGTGTTCAATTAAATCCCTCCTTTTCAATTCTTAATTCTAATTATTCCTTAGTATAACATTATTTTTACTATCTGTCAATATTGTAAATCATTAAATTATTTTACATTTATCATTGAATTCTTCGTTGCCAAATAATGATTCATAAAAACAACCATCTAAGCCTAATTCGTATTTAATATAATGACCACAAACTTCAACATCTATGATTTCCATTTCAGTGTAATTAGGTTTAGTTCCATCACTCCAATTACCCCAACCATTCTTATACAATATTTTAGTTTCTATGGGTGCTAATATTTCTTCTTTTCCTCGTTTCTCACATTTAATTGCTTCTTGCTTTAAATCAAATAATTCTTTACATATTTCACATTCATACTTAATTAATTTTCTTATAATATCCTCCTTTATTTAAAGAAATATTTAAAGAAATATTTATTACATTTTTTACATTGATATACTGTTCTATTCCCATATCTTTCAATTTTATTTTTATTAAAACATCTTAAAATTTTGTAAAACCAAGTACATTTACATTGTGAATAATTTTTTAATTTTTCTAGTTCATTCTTATACCATTCAAGTCTTTCTTTTTTCTCTATGTATCATTTCATAACCAGAATAAGTTATTTCACATCCTGGTACTCTAGCAAATTCATAACTAGATTTAATTGATAATTCTAAATCATTGATTTTATTTTCAAATGTTTTGATTATTTCTTGCATTATTTTCTCCTTTATAAATTATCTTTGTTTAATAGATAGTAGACAACAAACAAAATATCTACTATCTATTAATTATTAATTCAAATAATTACTACCAACTACATTGAGCGCATCTACCACAATTTAATTCTGCATATTTACCACATTTTCTACAATTACCCATACCAGACGACACAGAATTTCGTCTCGTATTTTCTATATAAGAAGCATTACTACCATATTCTATTTTTTTATTACTGTCATTATCTTTCTTTTTGTCACTTTTCTTATAATCAAATAACATATAATTTATTTCTCCTTTAAATTAATTTTAATTTTTTCAATATTGGTAATATATTATCTTTCTCTTGTGGATAATACCTCATCATAGTTTCATACGCATTTAAAGACTTATCTAATTTCGTAAACCTTGCACATTCCCAATCAATAACCATTTCTAAATAATTCTTTTTTCCTTTAGATTCTACATGGTGTCTTGACCACCTCCTATGAATATTGCGTATATTTTTCTTATTTAATGGTAATAAATACAATAATATTTTATCAATATCATGTAAATAGCCTGGTAAAGTGTTTTTACCTAATAATTGTTTCTCTACTTTAAGAAAAGCAATTTTATGTTTCCATGTGTAAGATATTAATTTTAAATTAAACATTGTGTACTCCTATATTTAATTTATCATTCTATTATAAAAACGATACCAAATGGATCTTTTGTCACGAGTTGATTTTACTACCATATATAGTGTTTGTAGAATTTTTGGACTACTATATATGGTATGTCTATTTTTATTCCTCAACTAATTTAATCAATTTTCTTGTTTGTTCTGGATATTTCTTAATTAATATCTCTAATGTTTTTAAATCATCTTCTTCCGTCAACCATTCTACTTGATTACTTATTAACCATTCTGTTTCTCCTGTATCAAGTTTAGCATTAAAATCCAATTACCTCCATCTTCAGGAAAATATTCACCTATTTCTATAACTGTAAATAATTCTCCACCTTCTAAATATCCGTCATAAAATTCATGTCCTTTAAATTTGCCTCTTTGTCCAACTCTCATATTATCTTCTCCTTTCTAATCTACTATTATTTTACCATTCTTTAACCACAATGTCAAGATATATTTACTACCTATGTATATTTAATATCACCTTTGGATACAATCTTATTAGAGAAATTGACATTACTTTCATAGTAATATCACATCCTGTTTTATTACTATATTGCATTGCCAATTTCTCTAATTTATTTCTTCAATATAATTTAAGTTAATAACATCAATATTCTTTTTGTCTCTTTTAATGTAATATTGTAATATTCTTGTTTATAATAAAATTGAATATAATCTAAATCTCCTTCATCATAAGTATTCATTACTAATCTTCTTACACTTACTTCTTCATATTTTGTAAATATATTTACTTTTTCAGCATTATTAAGACTTTCATTAAATAATTCTTTAAGTACGTTAAGTGAACAATTAAGTTTCAAATCTTTCTTATAATTATTGCAAGAAAAAGACAATATACAATTTTGTTTTTGAATATCCTCATAAATATTATCAATATTAAAATAAGGTGTACGCATAATATAACCTCCTTTCTATACTTGTTTTATTATATTATCATTCTTTCAGTGATATGTCAAGTGTTTTCCCTAAAAACATAACACAACCAAACATTGGTTTTATCATGAGTTTATATTACCATTTTATTAATCCTTGATAAAATAATCTCATCTATGTATTGTTTATTAGTTTCAGTTGCTATATAGTTACGTTTATTGTTTATACAACTAATTATTTCTGATCCACTACCAGCAAATGGTATATAAACTATATCGTTTTCATTGCTACTTGCTTTAATAATTCTATCGCATAATTTTTGTGCTTTAACTGTTGGAAAACTACTGCCATCTGATAATTTAAATCTTTCTTTACTACTTTGACTTGCTTCTGCAATATCAATCCATACATCACTACATCTTTTATATTCGTTTTTTCTAGGCTTACCATCAAATCCTAAATCTTTTCTGTTTGATTTTTCTTCAGTATAAGCAATATTCCATATGTATTCATTTGATTTAACTGCATAAATTAACTCTTCTCTAGCTGACATATAACCTTTTTTACTACCTACGCCTCTTGAATTGCGTTGAGTAATCCAATTTATTATTTTAAATATATTTTCTTCTTCAATCCATATTACTAATCTTGGTAGTGGATAACCATTATTATATCCTATTGCACCCCATAAATAAAAACTACCATTATTTTTTAATATTCTATGACATTCTAAAATCCATTGTTTACACCATTCTATGTATTCATTAACATCTTTCCATATGAAATCAAATTCTCCATATATTCTGTAATAAGGTGGATCTGCAATTATTAAATCTACAGATTCATCAGGTATTGTTTTCATAAATTTAATACAATCTTCATTATATAATTTATTTATTTCAATCAAATACTTTCCTCCTATTATTATATTTACTTTCTTACTACAATGCCTAAAATCATGACAAAAGAAAAATTTCATTCAAACTTTTTCTATTACATAAATAAATTCCTATAAAAACTGCCCACAAACCATTATAAATAGTACGTTTATAACATCTATTATGGGTAAAATAAATAATATTGCTGTTTTACATGATTTTTACCCATATTGTGACAAAACGATTATTTCATTCAAACTTTTATTTTGCATTTATTTTATCCATATATTCACTTCTAACAATTTCTAATAGCACATCTTTATTATTCAATTCAAAATTCTCTAATACTTTCTCTAACAATCCATTTAATATTTCCCCCATCATAGATCCTTGCTTAATACCTAATTCCATTAAATCATGTCCATTTATTTTTAAATCTTTAACTGTCAATGGTTGTTTTTCTGCAATAATTCTATGACATTCTCCTATTAAAAATGTAACATTATCTATTTTACTTTGGTCTTTATTCTTAGAGCCTTTAATATCAGCAATCCGCAAACAAAACAAATTTTCTAGATTATCAATTCCTATTCTGTTTATGAATTTTTTAATAACAGACGTTTTTATTTTACTTTCTTCATTAAAACTAAACATATGTTCTCTAACTAATATTTTTACATCATTAATAGTTTTATTGTCAAATTTTAATCTAGTTAATATTTCTTCTGTTAATTTTTCTCCTTCTATATGATGGTAGTAAAAATGACCAATATTATTTTCATCCAAAGTAAAACACATAGGTTTAGCAATATCATGTAGTAATGCAGATAATCTTATATTTAATATTGGAGGTGTATTATCTACTACAGATAAAATATGTTCAAATACATCTTTGTCGTGATTATGATTATGTTGCTCAAAACCAACACATTTACATAATTCAGGTATAATATATTGTAATAAACCAGTTTCTTGAAGCAATCTAATTCCATAAGAAGGATTATTACTTATTAATATTTTACATAATTCATCTCTAATTCTTTCTTTAGAAATCATTTGAATAAGATATGCATTTCTAACAATAGATTTGAATGTATTTTCTTCAATGGTAAATTTATGTTGTGTAGATAACCTAATCGCTCTCATCATCCTCAAACTATCTTCATTGAAACGATCATCACTATTACCTACACAACGAATAATTTTATTCTCAATATCTTTCAATCCACCATAATAATCATACACATTTCTATTTACATCAATTGCAATTGAATTCATTGTGAAATCTCTACGTGCAACATCTTCTTCTAATTTATCTGTATAAAATACTTCTTCAGGACTTCTATTATCTTTATATGCACCTTCCTTCCTCATGGTCGTTATTTCATAATTTTCATTTTTCAATATAATAGTAACTGTACCATGTTTAATTCCAGTATCATATGATTTAAGAAATAATGATTTCACTTGTTCAGGAGTTGCATCAGTGCAAATATCATAATCTTTAGGACATTTATAACTAAAGATATCTCTTGTACTACCTCCAATTAAGTATCCTTGAAAACCATTATATTCTAAATGACTAAGTATATATTCTACTGATCTTGGTATTTCCATATTATCACCTCTATACAACTTCAATTTTAGGCATTTCAATAAACTTACTTAAATATCCTTCATGATAAAATACTAAATCATTCTCTTGTATTTCTTCATTATTATATGCCCTTATTATAAAGGGATAAAATAAATTATTAACACATTTAAATTTTATCTCACCAGTATCTAAATGTTTAACATAGTAATCAGTATTAGGTATTTTAGCAAGTGCATAATCTTCATAATGCAATTTAAAATCTTTTTCTTCTTCAAGATTATCTAATTCATCATAAATTTCTTGCAATTGTATTCCATCAAAATATTCAATAACAATCTCATCATCTGAAAATGTTTGAATATATTTAATATCTATATATCTAAGTAATATTTCCATGATAAAATTCATCATATATTTTTCAATAGTTACTTGTCTTTTAGGATTACAATTACCAAAAATAACTTGCCTAATATATTTTGATTCAATAATATGTTGTAAATCAGTAAATTGACTAATAAAATCAGAATAGTTATTAGTATTGTCTACAAGATTTTTATTAAAAAATCTCATTGCATAATAATTTGCTTTAGATAAATCAATACTGATTAATCGTTTACCGATATTATCTTCTTTAAAAACTGATTTTCTACCAATTTGATAATTAGGAATTCTGTATTGATTCATATCAAAAGAATTAAATTCTGCATACTCTGGTTTTAATTTAATATTGTCTATGAATTTATTCTTAGTTTCATTGTAATACTGAAAATAATCTTGTTCATTTTGAAAAGTAGATACTTCTTTTTCAAATAACTCCCATTTAGATAAGGTATTAAACATTTTATCAAATAGAATAAGTCTATCAGTAAAATATGGTTCTTGATAAATTTTAATTGGTAAATCATAATCTTTAGCAAATCTTGATTTTAATTTATTT
>Ga0209319_1002266_pt1 | contig 12542 bp, 14 predicted proteins | sample RifGroE2_FD_184000 | JGI IMG/M metagenome (GOLD analysis project Ga0209319, IMG submission 184000) | Groundwater microbial communities from Rifle, Colorado - Groundwater E2 (SPAdes) (version 2) | ecosystem: Environmental > Aquatic > Deep subsurface > Groundwater | place: Rifle, Colorado, United...
TTTTTTTGTTAATTTTACCATCGTCTTGTAATTATTTTAGTTAATATTTTTGTTTTTTTTACAAATCTAAAATTTTTACAAGACACATTTTTTTAGTACCCAGACACACAAATTGGGGGTGGTATCGTAACTTAAAGGCGAAGTAAAGGCGAAGTAATAGAATGTAACGTGGTGAAAATCAGACAATTTGCTCAAATTATATAATTGCTTGATTTTAAGTGTTTTATCTTGTGGTGGTTTCAGTTTATGATAAAAAGTAAATAAGCCTCTAAATATTAGGAGTAATAAGTTTTTTTACATTAGATTTATCATCACATTCTTTTAATAAGGAATTAATGTTTTGATTAAAAATAGGATGAATTAGTTCTCCAGCAATTTGGCTTAATGGTTTTAGGACAAACATTCTTTTGTGAAGTAATTTGTGAGGCACAGTAAGGTTTGGAGTATTAATTATCATATTGTCAATAAATAATATGTCAATATCAATAATTCTATCAGACCATTGTGTTTCATTTTTTATTCTGCCATTTGCCAATTCTATATTTTTTATGTATTCTAATAAATCTTCCGGCTTTAGTAATGAGGCTATTTCAATTGCTATATTGTAAAACATATTATTAGAACTAAAACCCCATGGTTCAGAGATATAAAACGAAGAACGATTTAAAATAACACCAACATTGTTTTCAATTTCTTCAATACATTTGTTGATTACATTGATTGAATTACCTATGTTGCTCCCTAAAAGTAAATAATATTTTTTCAAAGCTTTATATTTTATTTGTATTATTTGATTTATAATTTTCTATTAAACTAATTATTTTATCAATTATTTCTTTATCCGACATTTGATTGCAAATAATTATTTCATCTGCTTTTTCATAATAGTAAGAACGTTTTTGTAACAAATCATTTATCGTATAATTTAAGTTTTCATCTGTTGTTAAACTTATTATTGGTCGTTTATCCTTTCCGTATTTTAATCTGCGTTCAAGAATATCAGTATTTAATTTTAAATATATACTTAATCCAGTATTTTTAATTACTTTTATATTGTTTTCTTCGCAAGGAAGGCCACCTCCTGTAGATATTATTACATCTTTAGTATAAACCTTTTCTCCTATTTTATTAATAATATCGGCTTCTAAACTTCTAAATGCAGCTTCTCCTAATTCTTCAAATATTGATTTTATTGATAAGTTTGATTCTTTTGTGATAATTTTGTCTGTATCAATAAAATCAATACCAAGTATTTTTGCAACCTTTTGTCCAAGTGTACTTTTCCCACAACCCATAAAACCTATTAAATATACTTTCATTATAATTTCTCTTTGTATTAACCAAAAATTTAAAACAATATAATTTCTTTTATAATATCCTCTCCAAGTTTTTTGTTTAAATTATTTATTATTACTGTTTTTGAATAGCTTAATTCATTTCTAAGCATAGAATTTTTCAATTTAATAAATAACTTTCCATTGTTAAAACTTATAGCTTCCGTTTCATTCATTATAAATTCGCCCATTTCTTCCTCCCATAATCGTTTTATTCTAACTTGGACTAATTGCTTATTAGAGCTGTATTTTTTGAAAAACAACTCTAATGCATCTTTGAATGTTATAATATTTCCTTGTCCCATTATTTTTTTTTACAATACAAACCTACATAATTTTATTTAAATGCAAAAATTTAATAACTTTTTAACAAAAATATAATTAATCCTATTAAAAAAATATTTGGCAGTTATACGAAAAAGCTGTTAATTTGTATATAAATTAAAATTGTTATGGATATAGGTAATATTATTTATGTGTTAGTTTTTATAGCCGTATTGGTTATAAAAGCTTATGAAAGCAATAAAAAAAAACAAAAGAAAGTTCTTTCTAAGCAACAAAATACAGAAGGAAAGGAGATAAATGAACCCCCTACAACAATAAAAAAAATAGAAGATATATTTAAAGAGATATTTAATGATGGTTCTAATGATGATGTGTATGAGTCAGAAGAGCAAGAAGTTGTAAAGCAAACAATTCCAGAAAGCAATCAATCAAAACCTATTATTAAAAGTGAAAAAGCAAAATTCAGTTACGATGATATTGCGCCAGAAATTAATTCTTACGAAACATCTCCAAATACCAGTGAACTTAATAATATGGAGAAGTTTGAATTAGATGAGATGAACGATGCTATAAAGAAATCCTACGATAATAATAACACATATATAAGTGGATTAATGAAAGACTTTGACATTAAAAAAGCATTTATATACAGTCAGATTTTTGAAAGAAAATATTGAATAATTAAATGAAAATTGCTCTTGCTCAACAAAACTTCCATGTTGGAAATATAGAATTTAACAAACAAAAAATAATCCAATCAATTATTAAAGCGCAAAATGCTGAAGTTGATTTAATTGTTTTTTCAGAATTGGCTATTTGTGGATATCCACCGAAGGATCTGTTATTGCATGATTCTTTTATAACAAAATGCTTGTTGGCAGTAGAAGATTTAAAAGAATACAGCAAGAACATAGGAATAATAATAGGAGCTCCGTCAGTAAATAAAACGGGTAAAGGAAAAAAACTATATAATTCTGCTTATTATATTTATGAAAACAAAATACAGAAAATTATAAATAAATCGTTACTTCCTACTTACGATGTTTTTGATGAATACAGATACTTTGAACCGGCAAAAGAAACAGATATTATTGTTCATAAAAATACAAATATTGCTTTAACAATTTGTGAAGATATATGGAATGTTGATAAAAACTTGATTTATCAATATAATCCTTTAGATGATTTATCATTAAAACAACCTCTATTTGTAATAAATATTGCTGCATCCCCATTTAGTTATAACCAAAGAGATGAGAGAGAAAATATAATAAGAACTAATTGTGAGAAATATAATACTCCTTTATTTTATGTAAATCAAATAGGTGCAAATACAGAACTCATATTTGATGGAGAATCTATAGTTGCAAATAAAGAAGGAAAAATAGTTTGCAAACTAAATAGTTTTGAAGAAGATTTTAGAACATTTATTATTGATAATAATGCAACAATAAACATAGAAAAAGAAGATAAAGGAGAACAATTCAATAATAAAATTTCTTTAATTACAGAAGCCCTAGTTTTAGGTATTAAAGATTATTTTGGAAAGAGCCATTTAAAAAGAGCTATACTTGGTTTATCTGGTGGAATAGACTCGGCAGTTACTTTGGTGCTAGCTGTTAAAGCATTAGGCAATGAAAATGTTAAAGCGATATTATTACCTTCCGCTTTTTCAAGCGATCATTCGGTGAATGATGCTGTAGCGTTATGCGAAACTATGAAAGTTGATTATGAAACTATTAATATAGAACAGCCATTTCAAAGCTTTATGAATATACTAGACCCTTATTTTGCTAACAAACCTTTTGATATTACAGAAGAAAATATGCAAGCTAGAGTAAGAGCACTTATATTGATGTCCTTTTCTAATAAATTTGGGTATATATTATTAAATACTAGCAATAAAAGCGAAGTAGCTGTTGGTTATGGTACGCTTTATGGAGATATGTGTGGAGGACTATCTGTTATTGGAGATGTTTATAAACAAGATGTTTGTAAAATGGCAGAATACATAAATAAAGATAAAGAAATCATTCCAATAAACACAATAATAAAACCACCCTCAGCTGAACTCCGTCCAGACCAAAAAGACTCTGATTCATTACCTGAATATGACATTCTTGACAAAATACTTTTTAAATATATAGAAGAAAATAAAAATATTAAACAAATTACTGATGAAGGATTTGATGAGAATATTGTCAAAAAGGTAATTCGCTTAGTTAACATTAATGAACATAAAAGGCATCAAGCTGCACCTATATTAAGAGTATCACATAAAGCCTTTGGTAGTGGAAGGTGTATGCCGATTGTTGCGGACTATAACTTTTTTTATTAACAACTTATTAACAAGAAGTGTTAATAAGTTTCGCAAACTCTTATAGCCATTTTCTGTATAAATGCTTACATTTGCATTGTAAAAAATTGGACCATTATAGATAATGAATAATATAGACAAATATATAAGAGAACTGCTTTTTCACTATGATTGTGTTATAATTCCTCGTTTTGGAGGATTTGTTGCTAATCCATTATATACTAGGATAAATAACATTCAAAATATGTTTTATCCTCCATCAAAAAATATAGGATTTAATTCAGATTTAAAGATTAATGATGGATTGCTAGCATCTTACATTAGTAATATTGAAAATATAGCATATAGCGAAGCCCTTATTAATATTGAAAATATTACTAATGAATGGGTTAAAAGATTGGAGCTAGGCGACAAAGTAATTCTTATTAACATAGGCTCTTTCTCTTATGATTTGGAAAAGAAAATACAATTTGAACCAAATGTGTTGTCAAATCTTTGTTTAGATTCTTATGGTCTTCCTGTTTTTCAAGCGATACCTGTTACTCAAGGAAATAAAGAGGACGCAATAAGAAAGCATATTAATGAGGGAAAAAGAATTATTATATCACAAAATAATAAAACGAGCAAAAGCAGAAAGCTTCTCAAACTTCTTTACTTATTGCCTGTTTTTTTACTAATAGGATTGGGTATAGTTAATTATGATAAAATAAACAACACTAACTTTGATATAGCAAGCTTAAATCCCTTTAAGGTGTCAAACAATGGAACATCCATTGTTGAAAGCACAAGCACAGTAAAAACTGAAAGTGTTTTAGCAGACCAAAAAGAATCAGTTGTAAAGACTTCTGAAGAGCAACTAGATAGTAATATAGCAGAAGAAACAGAAACAAGCGCAACTATTTCTAAAGAAGATACAAAAGAGGAAGACGTACAGCTTGAAGTTACAAAGGTTGAGAGTAATAAAGAAAACATCGCGAATATTAACAAAAAATATTACATCATTAGTGGTTGTTTTAGAGAAATGGATAATGCGAAGCAATATGTTAAAGAAATACAAGATAAGGGTTATAATGCCTTTATTGTGGATAAATCACCAATTGGTTTGCTTAGGGTTGCAATAGCAGGAACAGATGATTATGCTTTTGCAATAAATAATTTAAATATTTTAAAAGCAACATTTGATGGAGCTTGGTTATTAACAAAATAAGACATTTTATCCGTGGCAAAAAGAAAACTTCAAAGGTTTGCCGAAATAGATACCTTCACCAACGTTTTGCAACCTACTTATAAGGAATTATTAGACGGTTTACCTATAAAAGGTAGATGGAATAAGGATTTTTTTCAGAACGATAATCCTATTGTTTTAGAATTAGGTTGTGGCAAAGGAGAATATGCAATTGGATTGGGCAAAGAATATCCTAATGTAAATTATATAGGAATTGATTATAAGGGTTCTAGGCTTTGGCTTGGGGCAAAAATAGCAAATGTGGATGGATTAAATAATATAGCATTTATAAGGAGCCGTGTAGATCAAGTTGAACATTGTTTTGGAAGCAATGAAGTTGATGAAATATGGATTACATTTCCAGACCCTCAAGAACAAGATTCGAGAATGAGAAAAAGGTTAACACATCCTTTGTTTTTAGATAGGTATTCGAAAATATTAAAAAAAGGAGGGTCTCTTAACCTTAAAACAGACAATGATATTTTCTTTGAATATTCTCTAGAAATATTGCGAACTCTTAACCATAATATAGTTTTTTATACAAGAGACTTATATAATGAGTCTGTTAATGATAAAGTTGATTTAGACAAAATCAGGGGAATCAAAACATATTATGAGAATAAATTCCTGCAAGAGAACAAAACAATAAAATACCTTGTTGCAAAGCTTAATTAATACTAACTAATTTATGTTATCATTTGCAGAATCAGTATATGAAATAGTAAAATTAATTCCTAAAGGACGAGTTACTAGTTATGGTGCGATAGCAAAATGTCTTGGAGCCTCTAAATCAGCTCGTTTAGTTGGATATGCATTGAATCAAGTAAAGAACAATCTTGATGAAATTCCAGCGCATCGGGTTGTTAATCGAAAAGGTCTTTTGACAGGGAAGTTTCATTTTGAAGACGTTTTCAAAATGGAAGATCTATTACGTTCAGAAGGTATTATTGTAGAAAATAATCAAATTCAAAACTTTGAAAGTGTTTTTTGGGAACCATATAATTTAATTGACAATTAAAACTATATTGCCTTGCAATGACTTTCTTTTTAATTATAATATTAGTTTAGAAATGTTTTTTAGAGGGAAATTATTTACTTCATGTTTTTTTGTGGTGTTGTGTATTTGGTAGGGCATTTTAGTAGAAGTTTTTTTGCAAAGAATTTATTGTTGGAAAAGTATCCATTAAGAACTACTTTGTCTGTTTTTTTGAATTCGGGAGATATTTTTCCATAATGTATTACAGGTATTGATTTTCCGAGTTTGTCAATAGCATTGAATGAAATGCTGTCATTATTTATTATAATTTCTTTAGATTTATCAATGTTTGCTATTATTTGGAATGATTTGTTAGGGTTTTGAATTGCTTTATCAAAATCGGCATATTGATCAGTTTGGAATATAGTGCTAGCTGTAATGAGTAATACTATGAGAATAAAGATAAAAATGATTAGTTTATGTTGTATTTTTATTTTCATCTAAGTTTTTGAGTTTCTTATTTAAGTTGTTAATTTTTCTTTGGAGATAATACATCCAAGATGCAATTAAAAGAAATATAATTAATAGTATTAGAGCTACTACAAACCAAAGAGTATTGTCAATCATTTTACCATTTTTTAAATATAAAAAATACTGCAAGTATAATAAAAATAAATCCAACTAAATAGTTCCATTTGAATTCTTCTTTTAGATACAGAATGGAAAAAACAGAAAAAACAATTAAGGAAATAATTTCTTGTATTGTTTTTAGTTGAGTTGCAGAATATGTTGCATGCCCTATTCTGTTTGCAGGAACTTGAAAGCAATATTCTACGAAGGCAATTAACCAAGATATTAAAATAACTTTATAAAGACTAACTTCTTTGAATTTTAGATGCCCATACCAAGCAATAGTCATAAATATATTAGAAATGACTAATAAAATAATTGTTCGCATTATTTGGCTTAATTATTAAATGTCTAGCTTCAAATCTGTTATTATGTTTGAGATTTTATTGTTTAGACTTTCAATTTTGTTGTAGTAATTGTCAGATTGTTCAAAACTAGAGTTAACACTGAAGTAGAATTTAATTTTAGGTTCAGTGCCAGATGGTCTGACAGATATTTTGCTACCATCAGCAGTAAAATACTGCAAAACATTTGATTTCTCTAAGTTTATTTTTTTCTTTTCACCAGTAATAATGTTAGTCTCGGTTAAAGTCAAATAATCTTTTATTGTTATAAGTTTAGATTTATTGATAGTTTCAGGAGGATTAAGTCTATAGTTATCCATCATTAGTTTAATTTCGGCTAATCCATCAATACCTTTTTTCGTTATTGACAGTAATCTTTCGATATATAGTCCATATTGTTTATATATGTCAATTAGTATATCGAACATAGTTTTTTGATTTTCTTTAGCCCATGCGACTATTTCAGATATAATAAAGCAAGCACTAATTGCATCTTTGTCACGAACATCATCACCGATTAGATATCCGTAACTTTCTTCGCATCCTGCAATAAATCTTTTTGTTGTTTCATTGACACGAATTACTTCAGCAATATATTTGAATCCTGTAAGTACATCAATGTATTCTACATTGTTTTTTTTTGCAATTTTTTCTATTATTTCAGAAGTAACAATTGTAGATACGATATAGTCATTATCTTTTAAAAGGTTGTTTTTTTTGTATTGAGTTAGGATATAATGCATAATTATAGCCCCTGTTTGATTTCCATTAAGCAGAATAAATTCTCCTTTATTGTTTTTTATTGCAATACCTACACGATCAGCGTCAGGATCTGTAGCCATAACGATGTCCGCATCAATTTCTTTAGCTTTTATTAAAGCTAATGTAAGAGCTTCGCCTTCTTCAGGATTAGGAGATTTAACTGTAGGGAAGTTTCCGTCGTTGATGTCTTGTTCTTTAATAGTATGAATATTTTTAAATCCAGCAGCTTTTAAGCATCTAGGAACAAGTATTGACCCTGTACCATGAAGTGCGGAATAAACTATTTTTATATTATTGTGTTTTTGTATTAATTGAGGAGAAATAGACAGTTTAAGAATATCTTTAATGTATGAATCGTCTAAATCTTTTCCAATGATATTTATTTTAGACTGGTCAGCATTAAATTTTACATCATCAATGTTACTTATTTTTGCAACTTCGTTTACTACATTTTTATCGTGAGGGCTAACTAATTGAGAACCATCATTCCAATAAGCTTTGTATCCGTTATACTCTTTAGGGTTATGAGAAGCAGTAATAACAACACCTCCCATACAACCTAATTTTCTGATAGTGTAAGATAATTCAGGAGTTGGTCGTAATGTTTCAAATAAATATGCAGTGAATCCGTTAGCAGAGAATACGTTTGCTGTTGTTTGTGCAAATAGTTTGCTATTATTTCTGCAATCGTAAGCAATAGCAACTTTTATATCTTGATTATTAAATTCTTTCTTAAGATAGTTTGCAAATCCTTGAGTTGCCATTCCAACGGTATATATATTCATTCTGTTTGTTCCTACGCCCATAATCCCTCTTAGTCCCCCAGTTCCAAATTCAAGGTTTTGATAAAAAGATTCATTTAATTCTTTTTGATTATTTTGAATTAAATGTTCTACTTGCTTTCTTGTTTCAGTATCAAATTTATCATTTAACCAAATTTTTGCTCTATCTAAAATTGCTTGATTGTTCATGACGTATTAAATTATTAAAGAAAAAATAAAAAGTAGTTTCAAAATTTATTGTTTACAAATATACGTTATTTTTTTTAATTGTATATGTGTAATTGAAAAAAGATGGGTTAAGAAAAAATATTAATTGAGTTGGAAATAAAATTGTTACAAAGTTTTTTTATAAAAAATAAAAAATATTTTTAATCTCATGCAACCTTTGAGCAAGAATTATTGTCTTGTATAAAAAAGCGAACTAAAATAATAAAAATATTAAAGAAGCTCGTTAAAAACAACATAAATACATAGCTTATGTTTTAGCTCGGATGACTCGTTCATTCGAGCTTTTTTTTCGACAGAAAACAATCATTGCACATTATTCTTATTATATATCTTAATAAAATTATTTATATTTGCGAAATAAATATTTTTAAAGACATCGAATTAATAAAAAAATGAAATTAAAAATAAATTCATGCAACCTTTTTCCTTTTAATATTGTCTATATGTTTATAAACAAAGTTACAATTAAATGTTAAATAACGAGCAACAAATAATTGAACGATGTCAAAATAATGATAGTCAGGCTCAGTTTGAGTTGTATAAACATTTTTCGACAAAAATGTATGCAATCTGTCTTCGTTATGTAAAGCATCGAGAAGAAGCTGGCGATATATTGCAGGAGAGTTTTATTAAGGCATTTGAGAAGCTTAATGAGTTTAAATTTAATGGTTCTTTTGAAGGTTGGTTAAAAAGATTAGTAATAAATACGGCAATAAATTACTATCATACAACAAATCGTCATTTTATGGAGGATATTGCAGATATAAATATTGATAATTATGAAAATATGAATGAAACAATAACTTCCGATATATCACACAAGGAACTTTTAAAAACAATACAGGAATTGCCAGAAGGATATAGGTTTGTGTTTAATCTTTATGTTTTAGAGGGATATAGTCATAAAGAAATTGGAGAAATTTTAGATATTACTGAAAACACCTCTAAGTCGCAATTATCAAGAGCAAGAAAAATATTACAGGACAAAATAATGAACCTGAAAAAAATAAATTATGAAAATGCAAGGTAACCCAATAGATGATATCTATAAAAAAGTTTTTGAGGGATATGAAGAATCTCCTCCAGATTCTATATGGACAAACATAAAAGAGTATTGCATTGCTCATCCAAACCCAAATGATTTAAACACCCCTGATAGTTCAGCAAATAATGTTGATGGATCAAACCATGTAGATTCTAGTAATATAGATCCAAGTAATGTAGATGTAAACAGTGTTACTAGTAATTTTTCAAATGCTGCAAATACTCCAATTTTGGAAACAGGTAAAATATCTAATAGTGCTAATAATATTTTTCATAGTACAAATAATATACTAACAACAACAACAAAAGCCGTTAAAGTAATTTCATTAAAATCAAATATTATAAATTCAGTTATAGGAGCTACAAAAATAAAATTAAGTATAGCAGCAATAAGTGGTTGCATAGCTGTTGGAGGAGGAGTATCTTATGTTGCATATAACTTAATAAATGAAAGCTTAGAGCCTACTAAAATAGAACAGTATGCAGAAAATACATTAATAGGAAATCAAGATGCCAATAATTTTGTATTAATAGACAGCTTAGCAGAAAACAATTCGCCAGAAGAAGGTATTGAAGAATATCATAATAAAAATAACAAGGGTCCTATTAATTATGAACTTATTGAGGATGTAAATAATGTATCAATTATAGATGATAATACTAGTTCATATAATGGGAAATTAGCTAAAAATAAAAATGTTAAGCTTATAAATGGAAAAAAAATAAAATCAAAAAAAGAAAGAATAAAATTAGATTTTTTTGCTAATAAGAATATTTGGTTTAGAAAGAATAATATATCAAAAGAGAAAAGTCTTAAGATAAAAGAAGAAAATGCGCAAGAACTTTTAGTAGCGGATAAAACCCATTCGCAAAAGAGTAAGATTTCAAAAGAAAAGAGTTCTAAAACAAAAGAAGAAAATGCGCGAGAACTTTTAGCAGTGGATAAAACCCATTCACAAAAGAGTAAGATTTCAAAAGAAAAGATTTCTAAAACAAAAGAAGAAAATGCGCAAGAACTTTTAGTTAAGAATGGCAATAATGCAGAACAAAAAACTATACTAAAAGATGAGAATATAATCAGCAATGATTTGAATAGTACAATTAAGGGTAATAATGAATCTGATTTATTGAAAAATAAAGAAGTAATAATTTCTAATGAAAAAATAGACAAAAAAGAAATTGATATTGCAAACGAATTATCAGATAAAGAAATAATAAGTATTTCGGACGAACAAATACATAAAATATTAAAAAAGAAACAAAGTAGATACTTAATTCAAGATTTAATAATAGAAACGCCTGATGCTTTAAATAATGTAGATGCAATAGAAGCAAATAGTCAAAAACGTTTTGATAATTATTCTCTTATGTTGGTTGGCAACATAGGCAATGTTTCAAATAAAGAAAATCCTTTCAAACAAAGTTTTACATATTATTCAAGAGGTGGCGGTTTTGTACTTAATACTAGAAAATTGGATTATTCAATAGCTTTTAAATTAATGTACTTTAAGAATAGTCAAAATATTGTTAATGAATCAATAAATCGTATGGTTAATTTTAAATTTAGATATGTTCAAGTTCCATTAATGATCACTTATAAATTTTATTTACAACCATTTACTCTAGGATTTTCAACAGGATTTGAAGGAAGTTATCTTTATAATCAGAAAAATCATTCAAAATATCTATATAACATATATCCTGATGCTAAACTAGAATCATACGCCAATAAATATGCATTATCTAATGACTATCATATCGTTATAGATAATGATATTTTTAAACGAATAACATTGTCTGTTTCTGGGTATTATAAAATTTATCTTAAAACGTATTGGGAAACCACAAGGAAATCAGAGAGCTTAGGGGCACAAATGGCATTGAAAGTGAAATTCTAAATTAAAATGTTTTTATAGCATAATTGATTGATTTTAAAATGTTTGAAACGTTAAATTCCAGTTATTCTTTGACAGTAAGTGTTAATAGGAAGGATTAAAAGAAGTGTTCAAGTGTATAGAGTTTGCAACTCTTAAATATTCTAGTGAATAAATAGTTTTATAGATGTAATTTTAAGAAAGGTTGATAAAGAAGAGAAAACAATCATGATACCAAATTTAAGTTATAAAATTGATTTTTAAATTATTTGTGGATATTGGTTTTTTGAAAAAATGTTTATGATGGTAATTAATTAAATTGTATCTTTGTAGTGTTTTTATTTTATTGATTTTTGAATCTATTAATGGGGCTGTCTGGATTTGACAGCGTGGATAGTGAAATGTAAGCATGCCGAGTGTTGTAGATGTGACTCGTTAATCTCTATTTGCAAGCCTTCAAATGGCGAAAACAACAATTACGCTTTCGCTGCTTAGTTTAGAATTAGGTAGTTAGCCAGTTCGATTAGTGGTTTCTCAATCTGCTAATTATGTGAACTGTCATAATATTGAGATAGTTAGAGTAAAGCTTCGGTACTTTGGCGAAATTAAGGAGATAAGGAATAAATCGGCCAGTCTTTGAGCCTGCTTATTTTCGAAAATTAATCATGGACTAAGCATGAAGAAAGCATTTTAATAGCATGTTTGGACGAGGGTTCGAATCCCTCCAGCTCCACAATATTT
>Ga0209319_1002267_pt1 | contig 12541 bp, 16 predicted proteins | sample RifGroE2_FD_184000 | JGI IMG/M metagenome (GOLD analysis project Ga0209319, IMG submission 184000) | Groundwater microbial communities from Rifle, Colorado - Groundwater E2 (SPAdes) (version 2) | ecosystem: Environmental > Aquatic > Deep subsurface > Groundwater | place: Rifle, Colorado, United...
ATGTTAACAGAATACCCTAGAACTAGATAATATGAGGTGAAATTATGCAAACTGTAATAGTTAATAAATTTATTATAGGTATGATGGCATTATTTGTAATGTGTGGTATGAATAACTTAATGTTTAAGAATGGCAATATTGATGCAAAAATATATAGACATGAGAATAATCAATTTTTTGGTGAATTAATTATTAAAGATAAGAAATTACCTTTGATTATAAATGTAGATGGTGATAATGAAGTAACTGAAAAAACTTACAATGAAAATAAAAGTTATAACGAAAATAAGGAATACACTGAGTATAAAGAGATTAATGATAAAAAAGAAATAAATGAAAATAAACAATATAATGAGCAAAAAGATCATAATATTAATAATAATTCTAATAAAAAAGAGGAAATTATTAATAAAAATGAAGATTATAGTAACAAAAAAGAAGAAAAATTTAATGAAAATATTAAGATTACAGATGATAAAACTCCTGGAAGTATAGATATTATTATTAAAAATGGTGACATTGAAGTTAATATTAATAGAAATATAGGGAGTAGAGAAATGAGCGAAATAGATAAAGAGATATGTAGGAAAAGTATTGATGCTGTAGTTGATTTTATTAATAGTATTAAGGGTAATAGTAATGTTAAGAACAATATTAAAAATAGTGTTGTTGAAAAGGTTAAAGGATTTAAAGATTATATAAGTAAACCAAAAGATGGAAGGTGGTTTAAATGGTAGATAAAAATAAGATAAAAGATAAATTTACAAAGTATTTACAACAGTTATCATACAATCCTGTTAAAGTTCAGAAACCAGAAAATTTTAAAACTATAATTAAAAAATTAATTAGAAATAGAAAAGGTAGAGAAATAGAAGCAGAAATAGAAGATGTATTCATACAAATTGGTTGTCATAATTCTAGGGGTGAATATCCTTATTATATAGCAACAAATAAAAAGAAGGATAATATTATTCAAGTAATGTTTAAATTGCCATATGGATTAAATTATAAATCTATTATTGATAAGACTAAATATTTTGCTGATGCTATGACAGCACAAGTTAATATAGAAAATAGAAGAGGATTATTAATGGTTGAAGTTATTAAAGGAATTATACCCGAAAAATATAGATATAACTTTAATTATATTGAACATATGGATAAGTGTGTACCTATACCAATAGGTGTAAGTGTTAATGGTATGCCAATAATTGTTGACTTAGCTATAGTCCCACATATTATATTAGGAGGTGTAACAAGATCAGGTAAGAGTATTTTGCTTACAGGAATTTCTGATTCCCTAATGCAGAATCATAATGTTAAATTATTTATTATTGATTTAGCAATGACTGATTTTATACATTTAAAGGATTATTGTGTATTTGGATATAATTTAGACAATGCAGAAATTATATTAGAATATTTAATGGAAGAATTAGAAAGAAGAAGATATTCACTTGTTCAAGGTAATTGTGTAAATCTTATAAAATATAATGAAAAATATCCTGATAATAAAATGAAATATTATGTGTTAATTATTGATGAATTTGCTTTTACTTCACCTAGAAAAAGTGATGATAAAGATACAAAAAAACGTAGACAAAGATTGCAAAGTATTGTTGCTGATTTAGGTATGATGTCTGCTAAAGCAGGAATACATTTAATTATAGCAATGCAAAGACCATCTAAAGAATTAATACCTATGGAAATAAAATCAAATTTTCCATGTGCTATAAGTTTTAAATGTGTTAACTTTGGAACATCTATGACTATCTTAGGAAATACAGATGCTTATTATTTGCCTAATATTAAAGGTAGAATGATATTTCAATATGGATCTAGACAAATGGAATTACAAGCAATGTTATTAGAACAGGAAGAAGCAATAGAGAGATTAAAAATGTTTGATAAGATAGATGATAAATTTAATAATCATAATAAAGCATCATACTTCTATAAAGGTGATGATATTTATGTTGGAGAACAATTTCAAATATATGAACACCAGACAAAAAGGTTATTACCGAGATAAGTGTATAATTGAGACAATTGAAATGTTTGAAGTATTAACAACAGAGCAAATATATTATTTATTATTTTCTAATATAAAATATGGGATAGTTAAGTGTAGGGAGAGGTTAAGGATATTAAAATGTAAAGGTAAAATTAATTCAATTAGAGTAGATATTAATGAATGTAATTATTATTTTACAAATAAGAAATCTAAATTTATGATTCATGATATTAATAGAAATTGGGGATATATTTATAATTTATATTTATATAAGTATAAGGAATATTATAAATTTGTTGATATTAATAATGAATATGTAATGAAATGTGGTCAAAGAGTAGATGGTATTATAGGATTTAAGAATTATGTTACTAATGAATTTAGATATGTGATAATTGAAAGTGATAGGGTAGATAGTAGAAATAAATTTAATAAGATTAGAGAGTATGTTAATATTTATAGAGAAGGTAAGTATAAGGGTGAGTTTTGGTATAAGAAAGTTAATAGATTTCCTAATGTGCTGATTGTATGTGATAGTGAGAAGAAAAAAGTAAAAGTGTTAGAGATTGAGAAAAGAGATAATATTAAGTTTATGGTATATGATGAGAGTATAGGAAAGGAGGTTAAATTAAGTTTAAAGTTTATTATAGTTACTATAGATGATATAAAGAAGAAGTTATTTGAATCAATCAGAAATGGTTGATCATTTTTATGTGTTTTTATATGTTGTACATTAGGATATTATCATATTATAAATTCCTACAATATGAATAAGAATATGAATTAAGATATGAGTTACAATATATATAGGAATACGTATTGTAGAAAATATAAATTAACTTGTCCAATACTATATAATTACTATAAAATCAAACAGGACTAAGAAGTTAAAGGAACGAAAACTTTTGATATGAGATATTTTTGGTGAAATTTTAAAGGATATAGTAGAATGAGAAGAATGGAATGTTAATATTATTTAATATGCCTCCTAGTCAGTTGATTAAATGAATAAATAAAATATTAATTAATATAAATACCAAAAATTTCATGTATAAAATTAATTTTGATGGATACTATAAGAATAATCAAATTACAAAGGAGAAAATATTGTATGGATAAAGTAGATAATATTAAAATAGTAAATGTTGGTGTAAATGTAAAGAATATAATGTACATATCATCTATATTAAGTTTTTTATTGTTTTGTATAGCTGGTTATAATATTGGAGATGTAGGGAGTATAAGTGGGATAAATATATTAGGATTAGGAATATTATTTAAGAGTATAAGTTATATATGTTATGGGTTTGGAGTATTTAGTTTTAGTTTATTATGGTATTTAGGGTATTGTTGGAATGAGTAAAATGTAAAATTAGTATTGACAAAATATTATAGTTATGATAAAGTATTAATAACGTAATAGCGGAGTCACATAGTTTAATTGCAATAGCACTCCTACGTAATATTAATCACTATTTTGCCAATTAGGTGAAATGGTGATTTTATTTTGTAAGAGAATAGAGTATAAGATTAAACTTTAATAGGAAAGATAATATTAAGACATTCTTCATCATAATATATATTGTAAATAGAGCTAGTAAATTTAAATCCTCTGAAATGGGGATTATTTTTATATAGGATGTGATACAATGAATAATAAATTAAACTTAAATGCTGTAATAGGTGGAAATTATTTATATAGATTAAGATGTAAATATGAATTAAGATTAATTGATGTTGCAGATAAAATAGGTATTAGTGTTAATTATTTAAGTGAGATTGAGAATGGGAAGAGAATTCCTAGAGATGAATTTATAAAGAAATTTAGTGAGTATTATGGTATTGATGAAGTTATATTGTTTGATAAATTTGGTAGAATTAGTTTAAGTGTGGTAGAGGAGTTAAGGAAGGATGTAGGATTACATAGGAGAGTATGGGAATTGGTTAAAGGTGAGAATAGAAGTAGAGATGAGAATGGGAATGGGATAATTAAATAGTAAATAAAAAATTTACCAAAGATTAAAGTTTAATATTGTGTTATAATAGTTATTATATATGGAATTGTGAGAAGTTATATGGAAAGAGTGTTATAAATATAGAACATACACTTTTTCCGAGCAATGTTATATAAATAGTTGTTGTATATGAGTTTGTTGGTTGTTTGCGTTTTGAAGTGTTTGGTAAATTTTTATGTAGATTATTTTAAAACGTAAATTATAAACAAAAATTAAAATTGTTTATTTAATTAAAAATCTAACTAACATATCAAAATTAGGTTTAGTTATATTGGTTGGGTTTTGTAAAAGTGATATAAATGTAGATAATATAAGGGATATAAGGATGTTTAGGTAAGTATTGTTAATATATTTTATATAAAATTAATGTTAAAAATATTATTCGATGTTTATGAAAAATTTGATTTTATTTGGAATATAATTAAGATATAATTGGAATGTATTTTATGATTATTATGTATATTTGAAAGTGTGATTAGGGTAAATTTAAAGTGTAAAGAATGGTTGAAATTGTTGGTTTTGTGGTATAATAAAAGAAGGTGAAGTAGAGTAAAATTTGTTGGATATTTGTTAATAATTTATTTATTAAAATTAAAAATATGTAGCAAATAAATAGTGTGATTGTATTATGATAATAGTATAGTTATTATATGGAAATAGTTGTTATTTATGATGTTGTGCGATTGATTAGCGATAGTAGTCGTGTTCGTTTTCTGTATGGGTGAAGATGAACATCTGATATGGGTCTATTACGCCATTCCGTTATATCGCAATTTGTAAACTATGCCCCGTCCTGCTTATCCTCTCTGAATATCTCCACATAAGGTTAATTATGTGGAGATATATTGGATAAATATGGTAGTATTGGAAATATGTAGTATATTGTTTGTATGGTTGTGTAGGTGTGACGTTGTAAGTATGAGTAAATCTAAATAGGTATAAATACCCTATAATTATATCTACATTTGATGTGGTCGTCGTGAGGCTGTGTAGGATTGAATTGAGGATTGAAATTAAATATAGTATTGAGATGTAAAATTGAAATTGTGCCGGATGAACCGGATAAATTAAACCGGAAATAATGAGAGGGTAAAAATTCAAAGGGTAAGCAGTGGAATACAATCATAAAATAATTATAATGTTCCACGTAGAACAATTTTAAAAAACGTACGGAATCTCGTACACCTCGGAAAGTATAACATTTGGCATTTTTTGTAACTATTGTATTAGTGTACTAGCAACCTCATACACTCAAAATAACTATCTATAATACCACATACCCCTATAAGGTATACACATCTAACCACCCATAAACCCTTATAATATCTACACTATAAACTACAATAAATAACATACCCTAACAAATCTAAAAAATTCTAAGTTCCAACTCATGCACATTGACGACGCATCAATACTAATCAAAATAAATATATAAATTATAATAAAACTATACTAAACCAGTATACAATTAATACATCTAACCAATACCATACCACCGTATATATTCCAAACAATAAATAAAACCATACACAACAGCTATTCCACAATATACATTATACCCATACCAGGTATACAATTCTAACACTCTATAAACCCTTATTTTACCTACATTTCACAGCTCATAAATCCCTATACCCTCACATAAAATATAATAAACAACCTAATTATACACCACATACAAACCATAAACAACCACCAAATATATCTACAATATACATAAACAATTTTATCTAATATCTATATTATCTACAACATACTACAAACAATCTAACACAATATAAAAATAATACTGTACATTTACCCTCTATTTTGATATAATAGTAGTTGAAGTATACATAATTTTAAGGAGGTTTTACAAATGGCAGGAAGACCTGTAGGATTTAAAAGTTTTTGTTTAAAAACTTATGGAAAAGAATTAGTAGAAGCTTGCGATGTAGCAGAATATTTTTCTAAATTATATCATGATGAATATTTACAATATAAGAAAACATTTCCTGATTGGGATTTTGTGAAAAGAAAGGACAAAAAAAAAGATATGATTTTTCTTGGTAATAATTAATATAAGGAGGATCGCCAAAATGGAAAAATATTTCTATTGCAATTCTGAAAACTGTTTACATTATTATGCAGAAATGCCTGACATAGTTGGTTGTCAGGCAGAAGATGCGGGAGAAGTCCCCGGTCAATACGCCAACGAATGCGATGAAAACTTACCTTTATGCAAATGCTTTACTCAAAAAACTATTCAAAACGTAACAACTAAAAAACCTAAACCTGCACATTATCCAGAACCAAACGAATTTTATACTTGCAATTGCCGGGGTGCCGGTTGTATCCAGTGCCAACCAAAAAAATATTTATAGAGCCATTATTGGCTCTTTTTTATTTTCTCCCTTCTCCTTTTCTATCTTACCTCCTCCAAAAAAACTTTAAAAATATAAAAATAAATCTCCCACAAAAGAAGGTATTAAAAAAGTTTTGGCGAATACTATAGTAGCAACAAAATAAAATAAAAAAACGGAGGTCGTACAAATGGTATTAAGTAAATACGAAAAATTAATCGTTCCTGCAAATGGTTCCGAGCAAAAAGTAAGAATAACCACCAATAGCGGGATATTAGAAGATCAAGTGTATTGGTTAGAATTCTTATACATAGATTGGAAAAAAGGAAAAAAAGTACCAGCAATAAAAGTATTAAATAGGCATAAAGATTTTAGCTTTAATATTTTACTATCTCAGATTAAAAATATAGAAATAATTTAGTACCATTTCCGGTTTTTGGTTATCCGTTAAAACCATATTAATATTACAAATATTAGGAGGAATACAACAATGAGAGTATATAATGATTCAATGATGCTCCGCATTGCAGCCCTAGAGGAAGAAGAACTAAGAAAAGAAGAATTAGCACAAAGGAAGGAAATGGAAATACTAGAATTTGCTGCCGAAGCAAAAGAGATAGAAAAAGAATTAGCTGAATATTTTTCAAATCTATAAACCCGGTGAAGGGTTTATTTTTTTGCTCATCCCTAACAATTCAGCACCTTACACAATCCATTTTAAACCCACTATAAATTATTTTACCCACTCCAATACCTATAATTCCTAAAATCAACTCCTACAACGATAATTATATAAACTTAGATATAATAACTATTTTATAATTATTTTATCAACTATCTATTAACATTCCAACCATATTAAATAATTATACAAATATAAACAAACTTATATAAGATATTTACATTCCAACCAACAAAAAATAAAAATAAATAATTAAAAAAATCTACAAAAAAGAAGGATAATACAAGGCCGTTGTAGAATACTATAACGTATAATACATATTTATTTTAAAATTAAAAGGAGTGCTAAACAAATGACTAGATTCTTATTTAATAATACTATAGAAATATCTGCATTAACCGAACGTGAAGCAAATAACATCTTTAAAGTAAAATATCCTGGTGTTAAAATAGAAAATTCTAAGGTTATCCGTAACGAATTATATACAGTTAACAACGCACCTAACATAGAGAAAATAAAGATGTATAATGCAGACAATAACACATATTACCGCTTTCAAAGCAAATTTTTAAAAATAGGTAATAAAAGTTGGGAAATGGGTTACGATTCAGAAGAAGAAGCGTTAGAAAACGATGCTAGAATTTTAAACGGTAAAAGTTGTTGTAGTGCAGCAAAATCGTTACACGGTTTTAGATTTGAATTCAATAAAGATTACCACGTTTTAGTCTTAACTGGGGATTTTATAGAAATTGGACATGATGATGAAGATGTAATAGATGTTGCTAAAATACTAGAAATTTGGTCTTATGAAGAATTTTGTAAAATGGTTAGCGATATAAAAATGGGACTATACGATGATGAGGAATAAATATCCATCAAAATACTTTTCCTTTACCCATTGTTAAGATACCAACAAATCCCAATAACAGCAGACAGTGGGTAACATAAAGGTATTTTAAATTGTTAATTATTCCTAACACTACAACAAAACAACAAAATAAAAGGGAGGCAACAACAAATGAACAAATTTTTAAATCTATTAATTATCTCAATTATTCTAACCATCCTAACCGGACTAACCAACGATTACACTTATCGTCCAATTTCTACCAGACAAATCAGCAACAAAGCAATCATCTCATCAAACTTCTACAGCATTACCGACTGTCAAGGCAATAAATACAATATTGACAGAGGTAAAAGCGAATCAACATTTTTTTGCAGCGAAGGTCAACGCGAAATTAAAATAGTAAAATATAAAAATCTGTTTGGCATAGAAGAAGAACGGGCACAAATAAAAACTATATCAGAGCATGATCCACTACCAGAGGAAATACAGATTAAAAATATAAAATTAAGTGTTAATTAAACTTTTAAACCCTATTGTATAGGGTTTATTTTTTTGCTTAATTCTCTAATCCCTATTCCTCTACAACAGCCCCCCAACATAACGCCAGTCATAAAACCATTTAAAAACAATTTAACCTCTCCTAATACCTGCATTTCCTTATAATCTATCCTACAGCAATAATTAGATATAAAACCTATATAAATATTAAATACTTAGATATAATAACTATTTATCAACTATTTATATACCATAAATATACATAAAATATTAACAAAAAATAAAAATAAATATTTACTTAAAACCTATTGCAATTTCCTCAGAAATCTATATAATATTACTTAGCACAACAGCAACACATAAAGCACCACGAAGCAAGCGAACCATATAACCCAACGCAACAACTCTTTGAAAACTAAATATAAAATTGGGAGGTTATTTAAAATGGCATTATCAACACGTTTCGGTAAAAACAGTAACGCATTAAGGTCTAACATTCCTTTAGATAATTCACAACTTTTCAGAGTTGCACCTTCAATATTTGCAAATGAGGCTCATGAGTCACGTTCAAGCCGTTACACTTACATACCTACAATTAATGTTCTTGACGGCCTCAGAAAAGAAGGATTTCAGCCATTTTTTGTAGCACAAAGTAGATCAAGAATCGAAGGTAAGTCTGAATTTACCAAGCATATGTTACGGTTACGCCAAATTAACGAAATTGAAGCCAGTGAAGCAAATGAAATTATTCTCATTAATTCCCATGACGGAACATCTTCATACCAAATGATGGCAGGATGTTTCCGCTTTGTCTGTCAGAATGGAATGGTAACAGGTGACATTGTAGAAGACATAAGAGTAAGACACAAGGGAAATATTGTCCACAACGTAATAGATGCAGCATTTACAATTGTAGACAATTTTGAAGCAGTAAACGAGTCAGTCGATGGCATGAAATCAACTCTATTATTACCAGCGGAACAGGAATTATTTGCAGAAGCAGCTTTAAGTCTGAAATACGACGAAAACGAAGCGCCGATAACACCTAACCAGCTTTTATCAACTAGAAGAATAGCAGACAAAAACAATGATATGTGGAGCAATTTTAACAGAGTGCAGGAGAATTTACTTAGAGGTGGCTTAAGGGGAAGAAATGCAGCAGGGAACCGCACAACAACCAGAGAAGTAAAGTCAATTGACAATAATGTTAAACTAAACAAGGCACTCTGGATTTTAGCCGATGGTATGAGACAATTGAAACAAGCATAACTTAAACTTAAACCCTGTTTAGTAGCTTATTAAATTAAGTAAAACTAAACAGGGTTTTATTATGTCCTTTTCTCCAACCGGGAGTAACAACAACAAAATAATAAAACAACCTTAAACTTATCACTCACAACAACCATAACACCTTCCTACAAACCCCATACAGTCAATATAATTCCCTATCACCTACTATTACACCTACAATTCCTCAAATTGCTTGCTACAACTATAATTAGATAAACTTATACACAAATTAACTATAATTTATTACTACTTATCATAAAATACTTAGATAAAACTATATAAATATTTTACATATAATATATGTAAAATATATGTAAGTATTCAATCTAAAACTAACGGCCAATCTAAACAATCTAAAAATAATAATCCTTATAAATTTTCCTAAAATCTATATACAGCTAGTCGCTAATATGTTATACTATTCTCACGGCAAATTAAAATAAATTTTAGGAGGTTTTTAATAATATGAGAATGTATAAAAACAGAAACAAAGAAACTGAGGCAAGAATAAATAAGGAAATTGATAGTTGTAAGATGGCCTATAAAATTAAAGACTTGGAAGGGAATATATTTGTTTTCGGAGGTATAGAAAATGGATTTTCTTGGTATAGAGGAATAGGTGGAAGTAAGCATATAACTGATTTAAGAGGATATGAAATTATAGAAAAATATATTACATTAGAGTATTAGAGGCTGAAAAGCCTTTTTTCTTTTGTTAATTCACCTTAAAAATAATTAGATAAAATTATACATAACTATACTTAATTATACACTAAATTACCTCTAATAACACAACCAAAGTATTGTTTGGTTAAGAGTGAAATATAAATATTTTTATTGACATATTATTATAAATAGTGTAATATATTAAATAGATAATAAAAATAAATTTATTTGAGGAGGTCTCCCAAAATGGCGTACAAATTAGCAAAGGCCACAATAACTAAAGACAATAATTTATATTACATATTCGACACAATGTTAAATTTAAATCCGGTAAACTTGGAGGAAATGAAGTGTTAACCGGAATCATTGAAAAGAAGGAGCCGGATAATTATGCAGGATGTTTGATGTATACCATTGCAGAAGAAAACGGTAATAAACATTATGTAAGCAATTCAGAGATAATAGAAGTTATTAAATAGTCCCTATAATGGGACTTTTCTTTTTGTCTAATACTCTATAACAAATAACCCTATAACAATTCCAATAAATTCACTCATAAACCTCATATCATCAACACAAAAACCACAACACAGTCAAAAAATAATTGTTGACATATAACAATAACATATGGTATACTATAGACAACCACGACACAATTATATAATAAATTTTATAGAAAGGAGATGCGGAAAGGTTAGTGTCGGAGGTTGTTATATAGTTAGTTAATATAATAAATAATAAGGAGGATAATATGGAAGAACAGGATAAAAAATTATATAATCTAGTTAAGCAAAATTTATTCATAGGTCAAGCTGTCAAGAATTATAAAATAATGTGCCAATTATTGGACGATGAAGAGAAAAACGGAAAAGGTCGAAGTTATCAATTAATCAATTGGAAAAGGTTTTTTGATTTTACAAAAGAAAAACAGAAGTTTATTATAATAAAGATATTTGCCAACCCTAAACCTAAAATACATAATAAAAATAACAATAATAGAAAAAATTTTACACAGTTTGAAATTCCTAGATATAATGAAAATAAAACAGGAGTATATAGTATTACATTAGACAATAATATTTATATTGGTTCAACGGTAAAAGGATTTAGGGAAAGATTCAGAGAACATACATATAAAAATAATCCTTTAACACATACATATGAAATGATGCAAAATGGAGGTATATTTAAAACCTTGTGGATTGCTAGAGATGGTACAGAAGAATCAATAATAAGACAGAAAGAAAAAGATTATATAGAATATTATATAGGATTATCAGAATGGAATGTTATTAATCTTAAGTATGGATATAAGATAATATATAATAATATCAAAGTAAAGGAAAAAGATTATAATACAGCTATTGAAATATTACAAGAAAATAATATACATATAAAATTAAATAAGGAGGAAAATTAATTTGCCAAACAGTAAACTATATCAATTAATCAAGAAGAATCTACATGTGACCCAAGTTATTAAAAATTATAAAATATTATGTGAATTATTAGAGCAAGAAGTAAAACAAGGTAAAAGTAAAATATTACAATTAAAAGAAATATCAAGGTATATTAATCTTGAAAAAGAAAAACAAAAGTTTATAGTAATAGAAATTTATAATGAACCATTGCCGAAAGATGACAAAAGAGTGCTAGGGAATAATTCAATTTATGTTCAACATATAGAATTATTATTGCTCAATTATCTATCAAAACAAGAAGGACATACAACAAAAATAACACTTAAAAACTTGTATTTGCTTCTTGGTATGGTTAACCCCAAGTATATACAAGAAAATACTGAGGAAATGAAAAAACATAGCAGTGACATAACAACATTTCAAATTAACCATTTTTACCAACGTACATATCAAAAGTTAAGGGAAATTATATTCGGCAGCCTTAATAATCTTAAAAATAGAAGGTTAATAGATTATGATGAATTGATAATGATTAACTTACAAAAAAAGATAGGTAAATCAACTTTTGCAACAGTAAGAGAGACCACAGAAGAAGAAAAAAATATAATTAGAGATATAGAAAAAGAAGTATTAATTAATATGGGTATTGAAAGTATAACTTTAATACATTTAAAATTTAAAACAAAAGAATTTTATGGAAAAGTTAATCATTTACTAAGAGAAAGATATAATATAAATTATACATATAAAGATATTAAAATAT
>Ga0209319_1002270_pt1 | contig 12527 bp, 13 predicted proteins | sample RifGroE2_FD_184000 | JGI IMG/M metagenome (GOLD analysis project Ga0209319, IMG submission 184000) | Groundwater microbial communities from Rifle, Colorado - Groundwater E2 (SPAdes) (version 2) | ecosystem: Environmental > Aquatic > Deep subsurface > Groundwater | place: Rifle, Colorado, United...
GCAAAAACTACCAATCTTCAATAAATTGGCGGTTTTTATTGTTTTTCTTAGTTTTTAGCTACTCTCTAGCAACAGAACATAAACCTATGAATTTTATCATCTACGGCATTCCGATGCTGGTGGTTGGTGCTTTGGCTGGCTATTTTGTCAGAAAAATGCAGGCAACTTCCAAAATGAAAGGCGCCGAAACCAAGGCAGAAAAGATTATTGCCGAAGCGAAAACCAAGCAGTCCGAAGTGCTTCTGGAGGCGCAAACCAAGGCCCTTTCAATTATTGAAGAGGCAAAAAAAGAAGACAACCGCAGACGTAGCGAAATCAGCGAACTGCAATCTCGCTTAGAAAAGCGCGAAACGGTTTTTTCTCAAAAACTGCTTGAACTGCAAGATAAGCAGCAGCAGCTTTATGACAAGGTCAATAAAGTTGAGGAAATCAAAGAAAAAATCAAGGAAATCAAGGAAGAACAGTTGACCAAATTGGAAAAAATTGCCCAAATGACCAAAGACGAGGCGAAGACTGTGCTATTTAACAATGTTGAAAGCGAAATCAAAGAGGACTTATTAACTAGAATCAACAAGCTTGAAAAAGAATCAAACGAATCCTTGGAAGAAAAATCCCGCGATCTTTTGGCCGGCACCATGCAGCGCTTAGCTTCAACCTATACTGCAGAAATCACCACCACTTCAGTCGAATTGCCAAGTGATGAAATGAAAGGCAGAATTATCGGCCGTGAAGGCAGAAATATCAAGGTAATCGAGCAGTTAACCGGTACCGAAATCATCGTTGATGATACCCCAAATGTAATCACTGTTTCCGGTTTCTCTTCTATTCGAAGACACATTGCCAAAAGAGCTTTGGATAAACTGATTCTGGATGGTCGCATTCACCCAACCAAAATTGAAGATGCGATCGAGCAAGCGAAAAAAGAATTGGCTGTCGATATCAAAAAGGCTGGCGAAGAAGCGATGTATGAATTGGGTATCACCGGCTTCGATCCTAAATTGGTCCAAATTATCGGCCGTTTGAAATATCGAACAAGCTATGGCCAAAATGCCTTAAGACACAGCGTCGAGGTGGCTCACCTTTCCGGCATGTTAGCGGAAGAACTTGGCGCAGATGTTTCTTTGGCCAAGAAGGGTGGCCTGCTACATGACATCGGCAAGGCAGTTGATCATGAGGTACAAGGTACTCACCCGGAAATCGGTGCCAATATCGGAAAGAAATTTGGCTTGTCGGAAGATATTATCGCCCCGATTGAGACTCATCATGACGACAGACCGAAAGGCTTGATCTCTATTATCGTAAAAGTAGCCGATGCGATTTCTGCTGCCAGACCAGGCGCCAGACATGATTCATTTGAACAATATATCTACCGTTTGGAAGAATTAGAAAAGATCGCGACTTCATTTGATGGAGTGGACAAAGCTTATGCCATCCAAGCCGGCCGTGAAATTCGCGTCTTTGTTGAAGCAGAAAAAGTGGATGATTTAGGCTCACGCAATGTAGCTAAAGAAATCGCCTTGAAAATTGAACAAGAATTAAAATATCCAGGAGAAATCAAAGTAAGCGTTATCAGGGAAATGCGTGTCATTGAATACGCTAGATAATTTTCTTCATTTATTTTTAATTATTTTCTACAATAATTGTAACTATAGATAATTTTATGTTGAAAATTTTGTTCTTTGGCGATATCAATGGAAAAATCGGACGCAAGGCAATTAAAAAAGCTTTGCCGCAAATTAAAAAAGAATATAAACCGGACATAATAATTGCCAATGCAGAAAATGCTGCCCACGGTAAAGGAATTACAGAAACTACAATTCTGGAATTGATGGAAGCTGGCATAGAATTCTTTACTTTAGGCGACCATGCCTTTGATCGTGAAAAACAGGCAGAACAGATCTTTGCCAATAAATTACCAGTAATCAGGCCGGCCAATTTTCCTGCCGAAGCGCCGGGCATTGGCTATAGCATTATTGAAAAAGGTAAATATAAGATACTGGTAGTGAATCTATTGGGCCGAGTATTTATGTCGATGGACTATGATTGCCCTTTCAGAAAAATAGAGGCAATATTAGCCGATGAGAGCTTGGCAAGCAAAAACTTGTCTGCTATAATAGTTGATATCCATGCGGAAGCTACTTCAGAAAAGATTGCAATGGGTTATTATTTAGATGGCAAGGTCAGCGCAGTACTAGGCACGCATACACATGTAATGACCAATGATGCAAAAGTTAGCAAATCAGGAACTGCGTACATCACAGACATCGGCATGGTTGGCGCAAGTGATGGAGTGCTGGGAGTTAAAAAAGAAGATATAATCAAAACTTTTTTAACCCAAATAAAATACAAGCACGAAATTTCTGAAACCGGTCCGGCAATGTTGAATGGAGTACTACTTACTATCGATGGTAAAAATAAAAAAGCGATAGACATAAAGCCAATAATTAAAAATATTAACATAAATTAAATGAAAAATATGAATAAAGCAGCATTAATCGAAAGGTTGGCAACTGAATCCAACCTAAACAAAAAGCAGGCCGAAGGCGTGCTTGAAGCATTAGTAAACATCATTATCAGCGAATTGAAAGTCGGTAATGAAGTGACTATCACCGGCTTTGGCACCTTTATGTCCAAATCTCGCCATGCTCGTGGAGGCGTTAACCCTCAGAATCCTACCGAAAGAATCCAGATCCCAGAAGTAAGAGTTGCCAAGTTTAAGACCGGCAAGACCCTGAAGGATTCTTTAAAAAGTAAATAAAAACACTATTACCTTAAAAAACCTGACAATTGTCAGGTTTTTTTGTATCCAACATGATTTCTTGAGTTCCGTCACGGCCCGTCATGATATTTCTTGGAGTTTTTCAGGCCAGCAACAATGATTTTGGGATTTTTCATGGCCGCGCCACGATAATTCAGAGAATTTTTTCGTGGCTTGATTTTATTAATAAAATATATTAATATTAAATAAGCTCTCAGATGGGGAGTTTTTTGTATAAAACACCAGGTTTTGGGTTCCCTCTTAGGGGAGTTTTTGTTAATTGTTAATTGTCAAAGGTTAACAGTTAAAAAGCACCCGTAGCTCAATTGGATAGAGCGTCTGGCTTCGGACCAGAAGGTTGTGGGTTCAATCCCTGCCGGGTGCACAGGAATCAATTAACAATTTTCAATTATGAATTATCAATTAGGGGAGCCAAATTCGTAATTGATCATTCGTAATTGACAATTGATTAGGCTGGGTAGCTCAGCTGGTTAGAGCGCGGCACTCATAACGCCGAGGTCGAGAGTTCAAGTCTCTCTCCAGCCACTTTATAACCAGTAACAATTAACACTTAACTGTTAACTAATAAAAAAAGTTAATGGTCAAATGTTAACTGTTAATAGTTAAAATCGGGCCGTTAGCTCAGCTGGTAGAGCAGCTCGCTCTTAACGAGACGGTCATAGGTTCGAATCCTATACGGCCCACAAATAATAAGAACGGATTTTTCCGTTCTTTTTATTTGTGTGCTGTGTAGGTAAGAGAACCTATAAAAACAAGATAAAAAAATCAAATTATGGATTTTTAGAAAAAAGAACAGAAAATCAATAAAACACTTCTACTTTTCGTCATGGGGCTTCCGCCCCTTCGAATCCTATACGGCCCACAAAAAAAGAACGGATAGCCGTTCTTTTTTTTTACAACTACTATTTATGTTATTTTCTCTCATTAACCTGCTCTAACATTTTCAACACCTCAGCTTGCATTTTTTCTCTTTCTTCCACCAAAGTACTGCTGGCATTAATTTCCTGACTCACCTGTTCAAGTCCCTTTAAAGCTTCTACTTGTTTTTCTACCTGTTCTTTTACCAAGGTGCTGCTGGCCTTGATTTCTTCGGCGACCTGCACCAGTGCGCTTAATGCTTCTGTTTGTTTTTCAGCCTTTTCTTCAGTTAAAGTTTTCTGTTCCACCACCGCCGGAATAACTTCCGGAGTAATTGTTTTAGCCTTTTGATAAAACAAGGCGAAAGCCACGACTATTAATAAAAACAAGGCGAATAGAATCAAAACGGCAGTTTTTTTGTTCATATTTTTATATTATATTTGCTTTTTTATTATTATAGCATATTATTCCTAATCTGAGCCAGAAATAAAATTTCTCAATGAAACATCATTCCTCTAATAAAAAAGTTTGTTGCTATTATTAGCCTATGCTATAATAAAATTACAGAATATTTTTCAATAAAATGACCAATGAGATATTAATCTTAGACTTGATTGGCACTTTTGCCTTTGCTTGTTATGGCAGTTATTTTGCTATTAAGAAAAATTTTGACTTGTTCGGTATTTTCGTTTGCGCCTTTTTAACCGCCGTCGGTGGCGGAACTGTTAGGGAACTGATTCTAAATCATGTTCCTTTTTATTTTTTTGATGAAAAATATATTTCTACAATAATTATCGGAATCATCTTTACGATTTTAATTTTTAAAAATTTTCAAAAGATCAACAATTACATGTTACTGCTTGATGCCATCGGTTTGGTAGTTTTCGCCTTGATCGGCGCCAGCAAAGCTTTGGATGCAGGCCTTGGGCTTTTTGGCGTTATGTTTTTCGCAGTCATAACTTCAGTGGGCGGAGGCTTAATTAGGGACATGGTAATGAACCAGGTGCCGGAAATTATGCATCGAGATTTGTATGCTACAGTAGCTATTATACTAGGCGCAGCTTACTGGTTAGGAAAAGATTATTCACAGAATTTTGTTTTTATAAATCTTCTTTTGTTTTTCGGGCTGGCGATAAGAATGTCAGCCATTAATTACAAAATAAATCTATGGAAGCCAACAAAAAAATTGGAGCTTGAACAGATATAGATTTTTAAAATAAATTTACAATCGGCTTAACGGCCGATTTTTTTATTTTATAATTGCAATTATTTTTGCCAATAAAATTAATGATTTTAACATTAATAATTATAATTATTAATTCATGATTTCACCTTAAGTTAATTCTTAATTGGTAGTTTGTTTGTAGATTTAAACTAGCTTTTTTATGACAAGGAAATTTAAAGATAAAAAATTAACAATCTCAATTCTGATCCCCTGTCATAACGAAGAGGTTTCTATCGCTGCATGTCTCGAGTCTTGCATAAAACAGTCTAGACCGGCAGAAGAAATAATTGTGATTAACGATGGCAGCACAGATAACAGCCTTGCAATCATCAAAGCTTTTTTACCTAAAATAAAAATTGTTAACGTTCATGAAGCTACCGGCAATAAAAGCTACGCTCAGGAAATTGGCTTGAAATATGTAAACACAGACATCTTTATCGCTACCGACGGCGACACTCTACTGGATAAAGATTTTGTAAAAAATATTGAAAAAGATTTTTACAAGAAAGAGGTGGCGGCAGTGGGTGGTTATGTAAAAAGCCTGAGATATAACTGGCTCACCAGTTGTCGCGCCTACGACTACTGCATCGGTCAAAACCTGAACAAACTCGCCCAGGATCTGATGAACTTTATTTTTGTAATTCCAGGAGCAGCCGGCGCTTTTCGAAAAAAAGTTTTTGATAAATATATAAAATTCAATCACGATACGCTCACAGAAGACCTGGATTTTACCTATGAACTACACAAGAAAGGCATGAAAATCAAATTTGATACCAAGGCAATCGTTTATACTCAAGACCCGGCCAATTTAAAATCTTATCTGAATCAGATGCGCCGCTGGTACGGCGGTGGCTGGCAAAACTTGATCAAACACTCAGATATTATTTTGATCCACCCGATAAAAACACTTGAGCTGTCATTGATATATATCGAAGGGTTCGTCTTCTCTTTATTATTTTTCCTACTGCCAATTTTAAATATTTATTTTTTTGCCAATATTTTACTGTTGTATTTTATGACCATACTTGTCTTGTCCATTATAGCTGCCATAAAAGAAAAGCGTTCCGATATCCTCCTGGTTCCCTTCTTTTACCTATTATTAATTTATATTAACGCCTGGGTGTTTTTAGAACAATTTATCAAAGAAGTGATTCTTAGAAAAAAGAATCTTAAGTGGTTTACACCCGACCGAATCAAAATGTAAAAGTATGAATACGCCAATCGCAGGAATTTCAGTGATTATCCATATATTGATTATAATTATTGTTAGTATTTTTATTTATATTGGCAGACTGCTAAAAAAACTGATGTTAAGCAAATCCATTTCAATATTGATAATAATACTGGTAAGCAGTCTGATACTTTATTCAGGCAGTATGATCATTAAGGCCAGTTTAAGTAAGAATACAAATCTTGAATACGCGACAAAGCTGATTAAAAACATTGAAGAAAAAAATGGCGCTAAAGCAAACCTTGCTAATAGTCCGTCCCAGACCGCAGACACAAGAATTAAATAATTTATTTAATATAAAAATATGAAAACCAACAATTATTACAAAATAGCATTATGCTTAATGTTTACCTGTTCCTTAGTGTTTTTTTCTTCCGGCTTTGTCTTCGCCAAGGAAAGTTTGCAACCGCCACAGCAGCCGGAAATAAGTCAGAAAACAATGAAATTTAATGTTCCTCAAGTTTCCAAGAAGCAGGCTAATCCTAAGCGCGACATATCCAAGCCGAATATACCCTCAAAGAAAAAGCCAGCCAAGGATGAATTGCCAAATGACCCTGCCAATTTGATTGAGAACAATTCCTTTCAAACTGTTGGCAATGACGGCGCTCCGCTAGCTTGGAATAAAGGTAGTTGGGGAAATAATGACGCAAATTTTATTTTCCCAACAGCTGGCCAAGATGATGACAAGGCTGCCACTGTTGAAATCAAAAACTATACGGACGGCGATGCTAAATGGTATTTTAACGAAATAAAAATTGAGCCAGGCACTCGGTATGCCTATTCGAACCATTACAAAGCAGACGCAGAAACCCAAGTCTATATCCGCTATACCAACAATAACAATGAGTTTAGTTATGTTCCTTTGGGGATTTTGCCTGCAACTGAATCTTGGAAAAAATTTGAGGCTACGTTGGATATACCAGAGAAAGCCGTCTCCTTAACCATTTTCCATTCCTTGCAAAGCAAGGGCAACCTTTCGGTCGATAATTATTCTTTGTCAAAAAACAGCAGCGATAGTCTTGCGCAAGGCGCAGTTACGCTTTCCTTTGACGATGGGTTGATTTCACAATATGCTAATGCCTTGCCCATATTAAATGAGGCAGCAATAAAAGGTACTTTTTACATCATCAGCAGCGGCTTACTTAGCAATAACCAGGATTATTATATGAATAAGGATCAACTGGCAGAGATCCAGGCTGCTGGCCATGAAATTGGCGGACATTCAAAAAATCATCCTCAGCTAACTCAGTTGCCGCTAGATACTATGGAAAATGAGGTTCTGGGCTCTAAGACTGATCTGGAAGAAATGGGTTTTACAAATATAAATACTTTCGCCTATCCTTATGGCGAATACAATAATGAAGTTAAAAAAACTGTAGAAAAATCTGGCTTTACTGCAGCCCGGAGTGTAGACGCGGGTTATAATGATCCCCTTTCAGACAAATATGCGCTTAAAGATCAGAATATTTTAAGCAGTACCAGTTTTGAAGAAATCAAATCTTGGATCGACACTGCCAATAAAAATAAAACTTGGTTAATTATTGCCTTTCACCAGATCGATAATGGAAATAATCCTTACGGCACTTCTCCAGAGATATTAAAACAAGTTGTAGATTATCTAAAACAAACTGACACCAAAGTAGTCACTGTCGCCGAAGGAGTGAAAGCGCTCAATCGTTAATACTCTCCTTGAAGGCTTCCAAAGAATTTTGGTCTGAATTAATTAACCAATTCTTTTCCTTGTTCTCATTAAACCAAACCCAGCCTTTTATTTGCGGATATTTTGGTATCTGCGTTTCAATCGCATCCTCAATCCAAGCCGCCTTTTCATCGCCCTCTGCACAGGCCATAGAAAAAATATAAATCGGCTTGTTGTATTTTGATATAGTGTCCAATCCTTTAGAAAAAATCTGTTCAAAATTTTGCCAAGGGTCACCAAAATTAAAGCCGTCCATTCCTACGTAGTCCACATACTGATCGCCAGGGTAGTAAGCTTCAATCACATTATCGCTCGTATCCGGCACCGATATAGCATTCACTGTCCAGCCAAATTTTACATTATCCACGCCGTTAAATAATCCTCTGATATGCCGGTAGGCTTCAATTATTTTTGCTGGGGTATTGCCATTTTCTGTGCCAGACCAGGGGCTCCAGTTGCCATTCATCTCTTCAAACGGAATCAAGATCACCGGTCCGCCATAAACTTTGGCTTGTTCCGCGAATGCTTTTATATATTGGTCCCAATTGCCCTGGTTGATGCTGTCAGCATTGAATTCTGGCTGCTGGATTTTATTCTGATTATAGTCTTTAGTTTCCCAAAAGATAATCAAAGTTTTATCTTGGCTTTTTAAGTTTTCGGCAACTTCGAACGGGAACTGATTTTCATTACCCCAATGCACAAAAACTGCCTGATGATCAACCGGCTTCCCCGCCAAGCTTTCAAAATTTTTCAAATCATCTACTCCCGCACCGACATAAGCCCCCCATTCTTTTTTTATAAATTTATAATCATCATTAGTACTATTTTTGGTACTATCTACTTTTTTTAAAAAAAATAGCATTAGCATAAAAAATGCTATTAGAATAATTACTATAATTGTCTTGTTTAATTTGCTCTGCATTTAGTAAAGTTTTTTAAATAATATATATTTCTTGTTAATTAAATATTAATAGAGAAGAATTAAGAAGCAGGGCTCAGTTTGACAAAAAATAGTTAAAATGTAATAATTCGATGTTATTTGTCAGTGGCAAAAATGCCTTAAATATCAAGGCTGACAAGTTAACGGTTTGCTTGCTACGGCGAGTAGGCTCTCTACGGAGGAACAAATGACTTCTGATTGGTGGATTTGTGCAACGCTGGCGGTTTCAATACTGATTGTAAATCGTTTAAACCGCTGGATGCAAAAACAGCGGCAACAAACAGAGGAAAGGGTAATGCAGCTTGAGCAGAATCTTCGATCTGCACTGGCCTCTGTGTGGGAAGAAGCAGAACCAATTGAAACACGATGGCTGATCAAGGCACCAAATTCATGGGGGCGTATCCAGGAGGTCGATTTATTCTGGGATGGAAGTTTTACCACCAGAGATTGTTATCTAGTGGTCGTTGACAGAAACTTAACCTTATGGGTCGGATTCATTATGCCGGAAACTATCGAGTCACTTATGAAGGCTGGTTACTGTCATAATGCTGAGATGCGGGTTCCGATCTGTGGTAATAAACGACAGGCTTTCGCCGGTCCCAATGTAGAGATTAACCAGCGGCTGTTTACCATCTACCCCCGTTGGTTTAGCCAGGATACTCCACCTGAAGAGTGGTCGCGGTGGGCAGAACTGGAAGATACCTTCAATTCTCTTCATTATGACGAGACTTACCCCTCTTTTAAACTGTTAACCGACGAAGAAGCTTGGAAAAAGAACATTGCAAAAAAAGCGGAACGAGACGCAATCAGAAGAGAAGCGCTCTACCCGCCGAAAATTTAAAACCTCAAGCGGCACCATCACGGTTGCCGCTTTTTTTATAAAAAAATCCCCTCACATTCTGTTGTGAGGGGGGCAACTGTTTTATCTGATCATTCTCAATTTGAATTTAATGTAAGATTTTGATTAAAGTTTCAGAGTTAAAAAAGTAGCCCATAAATAAATTAATTTATCTAATAATTTTCAATAAATTCCAAAAAGCCTTTTTCATGAACTTTACCCCTATCAAGCTGTGGACACCAACCGCAAACACTTTCCATGATTTTATTCGCTGAGTCACTTCTGCTAACAACATTTAATATGGTGCCTTCTTTTGCACTGGAAAGCATTTCTTTAATTGCATCATCCTCGCCTCTGTAGCCTATTAAAAATATTTCATCAGCCTGCCTAACCAGATTATTACCTTCCAATAAAACCTTCTCATAAAAACCATCGAAGTGCTGATATAGTTTTGAAGAAAGAGGGAGTAACACTAGTGGATAAAAAAATTTGTAATTAAATTTTTCATTTTGTAAATAATTCCAGTCATGAATATAACCTACCTGGGGGTTTTCAACAACCATTCTATCTATCGAAATTGGTTGAGGTTTAAACATTTCAGAGATAGCTCCATTAAGTCTTGTCTTGAAATCTGAACGATGATCATTGATTGGTATTGAAACATCATTTGGTCTTGGCTTAATGAACCAATTGACTGAACCGTGGGGCTTAATATATTTGCATTTGACATAAGCATTTAGACCTCCTGATAGTATTGCACCAAAAACTTTCTGGTATGCCCTATCAAGCAATGTATCATAATTAAAATTTATGAATCCAAAGTCTAAATCTTTCTTTCTTAGCTTTAACAGAAAATCGATATATAAATTTTGGGGGGTAAATTGTTTAGATACTTCTTTAAGTAAATGCCAAACATAAAATGTAAATTTTGCAAATTCAACCCTTTCTGCGTCTTTGCTAGTTTCTTGTTTTAGATTTTCAATATTATTCCATTTATCAGTTAGCCACCTCTCTAAAGAGCCACCATGATTAATAAATTCTTTTTTTGCCACAATGAGTTCATCGGTTGAAATTCCAATGTCTTGTGCATATCTGCCGTATTCTTGATTAAATAAATCATTTACAAGCGGTGGCTTTAACCCAACCATTTCTTTTTGAGAGGCAAATGATGCGCCGGCGCCAAAAATATATAATTTCATAAAGTTAATTTTTAAATTTAATTGGTTGATTATATTTTGTAATTATTTTATTACTTTTAGCTAAAAATAGCAAATTAATTTTATTAAATCACTAATTGAAATATTCTCAATTCTAATACAAATCAATAAAAGAGTTTTGCCTGTCCTACATTATTGGTGTGTATTTGACGGAGTGAGAACTTATTTGATTGAGGCTAATTATAGTTTTTAGCAAAAAGAAAGAGGGTTCGCTGAAAGCAAACCCTCGTATTGGACTTAGAAAGCCCGATTTTATCTGGTCAACCTGGCCGAGTTACTTGAGAAAGGCCGAAAGGTCTTTGAGTCTTTCAACAACCTTCTGCTGGTAGCCAGCATTGCTGTGGGCGAACCACTTTGCGCAATACTTCCGGTCCTGTCTGACGGTCGGATTGTCGGAGGTTGGGTAGATTATCACCCCTTTTTCCTTGGTGGCATCCGGGTCATCATTCGGGCCGTAGTTGCTGACTTCGGCGTCAACTTTCGGGGTTGCGGCGATCTTTTTCCAGCCGGCAGTCTCAAGAGCGGAAACAACTGTGTTGTCAGTCACCTTGATGATGATGTTGGAGTCAAACAGATAGACCGGTTTATTGTGTTTCGGTTCGGCCGTGATCACGACGCGGTAGACGTATTTGCCTTTTGCGAACTGGCTGTCAACTGCGTTTACGACGTTATTGAGGACGAAAGGAATTGTCGTTTCGATGATGGCAGAATTTTTGCCGGCATTTTTCGTGAATTCCGGTGTGATATCCAGACCGTACAACCGCATCATGTAGGTGATGTTGGAGTCGGTCGAGGTACCCATGCTAACCTCTTCGTGGAGCAGATCCTTCACGTAGGCGACACCGGTGCCGTTGTAGGCGTTGGCAAATGCTACGGCCGAAAGGTAGAGGGTCACAAAAGCCACTGTCAGTACCAAGAAAACGTACTTTTTCATTTTTCTCATTGTCTGGTTCTCCTTTTCTGGGCTGAGGTTTAACTGCTTAGAGGTTAGTTTGTCCGTTTGATATTTCTGGCAATTTCTGCTACATCGATACTTCCTCCGAGTTCAACTGCGAGATGTTCCCCTTGAAATCTGTAGCCGTTTTTTGTCCCGTAGCTGAATACTCTAACAAGACGAAAGCCTGGGATTTTTATGACGGGCAACCTGCCGGTCATTGTGTCACCATTGCCACTCCATTCAATCTGTTTGGCAATTTCTGCCTTTTCAAGATCGGTTATTGGAGTGGGTTTGTACATGAAAACAACATATGCCATAAGCGTAATGGCCAGAAAAGAAAGCAATACCATTGTTCTTGTTTTCATTCTGTTTTTCTCCTTTTTATGTTTATTTTGACTGCTTATTTCACAATTCTAAATTTTTAAGTCGTAAAATAAGCAGTCAAAAATAATGATTTTAAAGAACGGTAATTATATATAATATCATAAAAGCCTATTTATGTCAAGATAGAATTTATCTTAAGAAAATATTTGCTTAATTTAGCCAAACAAAAAAAATTGGCAAATGCCAATTCTTTGTTGGTGGGCGCACAAGGATTCGAACCCTGGACCCCTTCGGTGTAAACGAAGTGCTCTAACCAGCTGAGCTATGCGCCCGATATAACTATTAACCTTTGACAATTAACAGTTAACAAAATCCTCTGAGTGCCGAGAAGAGGATTTGAACCTCCACGGGATTGCTCCCACAACCACCTCAAGGTTGCGTGTATACCATTTCACCACCTCGGCGTGGAAAAGTGTATT
>Ga0209319_1002271_pt1 | contig 12524 bp, 14 predicted proteins | sample RifGroE2_FD_184000 | JGI IMG/M metagenome (GOLD analysis project Ga0209319, IMG submission 184000) | Groundwater microbial communities from Rifle, Colorado - Groundwater E2 (SPAdes) (version 2) | ecosystem: Environmental > Aquatic > Deep subsurface > Groundwater | place: Rifle, Colorado, United...
GTATTTAACAAACAGGATCACGAGAAAAATTTTAGCTCACACCATTGGTGTGTATATCAATAAACAAAACAATAATCCGCCATTGCAATTCGATTTGTTAATCGGGATAAAAAGTTGAGAATGGCGTTAATTATACATACCCCATCTTGAAAAAGAAAGAATAACAAGAGAAAATACTATGATTTCACTTAAGATAAACTTACATTTACTTAAGGCTTGATTAATGAATAAATTTAGTTTGAAATATATTTTTTACTTAAAAAACTCTTAGGTTTTTTAGGCTTTTCCATGTAACTCATGTTCGCGATTTGCTATATATTAAACAACACTATTAACAATTATAAAAAAATTCCCACCCTTTTATTTTACTTGCCCGTCCAATCAAAATATAATCACAATTATCTAAATCTTAAATTCTTCGCAACAGGAATAACCATGCAACAACAAATGCCAGCCCTACGCAAAATAATTATCGCTAGTGCCCTAATTTTATTTTTCTCCTATGCCGCCAATTGCGCCGCAACCACACAGAAAGAAAGCACAGAAACAACAACACAAACAGAACCCGTCCCACAATCAAGCGGTTATTATCAAGAAGGCCTGGCAGCACAAGACGCGCAACAAGAAACTGATAACGATCAAAATGCTTATTCTAACACCGATCCGTACGAAAAATTCAATCGACAAATTTTTGGTTTTAACAGAACTATCGATAAAATTTTAATCAGACCAATAGCCAAAACCTATAATTTCATTTTACCCAATTTTGCCCAAAAAGGCGTAAGTAATTTTTTTGGCAATGTCGGCGAAATACCTAATGTCGCTAATGATATATTGCAAGCAAACCCCGTACAAACTATGTCTGACTTATGGCGCTTTGTAATCAATACCACTGTTGGCATAGGGGGACTTTTTGATGTTGCTTCGCGGATTGGATTAAAATCACATCACAATGATTTAGGGTTAACTTTTAATAAGTGGGGTGCCAAAAATACACCTTACCTGGTATTACCTATCCTTGGTTCGAGCACCATTGGTGACACCGTCGGACTTCCTATAAACTATGAATTACTCACTCTTTGGCCGCATTTAAAACCAAGCGATCTACGTTTGGCACTTTTAGGCACCGAGCTTATAAGTATTCGTAATAGCTTCTTGCCGACTGATAAAATTATCAATGAAGCGTTTGACCCTTATGTCGCTATGCGCAACGCTTACTTACAGCATCGAGTTTATTTATTGCAACGACAGTCCAATTAAACAAATGTATACCAAACGAAAACAGGTTTCTAGGGTTAGCACAAATAGACTTGAGCAGTTTGGATTTTCCGCTAGGCGGCAACGAGTCGAGTTTGAGGAGTGTATTGGACATACATGACTCAAACGAGCGAGAAAGCCAACAACGCGGGAAACCAAAATACGAAGAGTATATATTGATCGGCTTCATACCATTTTGGGCAATAAGCTTGTTAGAATGAATCCTGCAAAAACACATAGTGTTTTCTTTCCGACAAAATGGTTGAGGCAATTAGGTGATACGGCGATCGTTGATTTGTCCAGAGAGTTAGATGTGTATAAACATGTATTAAGGCGATAGTGCTGGAAAAAGAAGGCAGAGTGTGTATTTTTTAAATCCACCTAAAATATGCTGTGAAAAACCGTGATAAAGATTATTACTACGGTACCAATAAGTCATTTATTTTAAAGTGAATTAATGTTTTATTTTTGTTTTTTTAAATCGCGGTAAAAATTTTCATGTACGCCAAGAGCCAGTAAAAGTCTTTCTGCCTCGCTCCATTCGTATGCCAATAACATTTCTTGATGATGTATTTTGAATTTATAAACAAAAACCCCGACCAAATCGCCCCTTTTTTCTTGACCTATTTTAGGATTTTTAATAACAGCACGAATTGCATCATCAACCGCCGCCTTTTCATTAGCATAAAGTTTCTTATAAGCTCTTTTGAAAATTGGCATTTGTCTAATAATTATATCAACCACTTTATTCCCCAAAATTAAATGGTTCTGCCAATGATCTATCAAGCTGTTTCGCAATAATAATGTCTTTAATTAGGTCAATAGGTAAATCTGGGTTATCTAGTGCGCATCTCCCTATCTTTGCCCAATATTCAATTTGATGCGGGATTGAGCGAAACTCAGCACACGCCATCATTTTAGCATCATTATAAATTGTTTCATCAATTCGTATAGGAATTCCCATAATACACCTCACAAAAGTATCTGTTTACTACATTTGTAGTATAACCTGTTAAAACTATTTGTGCAACCTGTTTAGTTTTTAGCAGGAATCGTCTAAAACCCAAAAAGGTTGTTGTATAAGCTTTTTCTTGTTCTTTTTTTGGTTCTGTCAACACTGAGTCCATTTTGTATTTTCAGTATCAATGCACCTTATCTTTACGTGGCTGCTACAAATAATTCATTAAAGTTACTAATTTTGGACGCAATTAACCTGCGTCGCTCTGCTCGCGTTTTATTTTTCATACGGAAACTCTGCCGTATTTCCTCAAATGCCGTGCAAAATATTAAAGCACAAAAAAAGCTTTTAAACCCTTTCATAGCTTTATAGCGTGATTTGATTCCACCGTTTTCTTTTTTATTTGTTGGGTGTTTATTGACTGGCAGTGTGGGCAATGCATTTGATTATCCTGTATTTTTAGAAAATTCAATGATGATCTTAATCAAGCTTGTAGCCAAATATGTAATTTGGACTCAGTGTTGACAAAACCTGAAAAATTCACCCAAACCTAAAACAAGAACGGTAAAATTTTGTCAAAACCCTAGAAGACAACCTTATCTCTGTTAATTAAATACCTTACTCAGATAGGCCCGTCCTGAATCAGCAAAAATAACCAACATCACGTCCGACTCCTTAAGTTTTTTGGCATATTCTAACGCAACATGCATCACCGCGCCGCTGGATAGACCGACTAGATAGCCTTTTTTTGCCAAATCTCTCGTCATGGCAAAAGATACTTCGTCACTGGCAGGAATAATTTCATCAATGACGCTTTTATTTAAAGTATCCGTTATTACATCAACGCCAATTCCTTCGGTTTTATATGCCCTTGGTGCATCTGGCATAGATAATTTAGATGTCAACGCATCAACACCAATGATTTTGATATTCGGGTTTTTCTCTTTTAAATACTTACCAACACCAGAAATAGTCCCACAACTTCCCATTCCTAAAAAACAATGCGTCAAATTACCACCCGTTTGCTTCCATATTTCAGGACCGGTCGTCAAATAATGTGCTTTTAAGTTCTCGGTATTGTAATATTGATTAGGCATGAAAGAATTTTCTATTTGCTGATGCAGTGCTTCTGCTTTTGCGTGATACCCATTAGGATCTTCCAAACTATCTGTATCAGGGCAAACAAATACTTTGGCTCCGTAGGCTTGTAATGTAGCTACTTTTTCTGTACTTGTTCTATTGGGAACGGTAATTATGACATTATATCCTTTAAGAGCCCCAATCATAGCCAAAGCAATCCCCTGGTTTCCAGAAGAGGCTTCCACTATCGTTCCACCAGGACGCAAATCTCCTCTACGCTCTGCTTCCTCTATCATAAAAAGTGCCGATCTATCTTTGATGCTTCCACCTGGATTGGTATGTTCCAATTTTGCCAAAATGGTTGGTTTAATATCGAAATTAAGTCTGACTATAGGGGTATTTCCGATTGCATCAAGAAAAGACTGGTATTGTGCGCCTGTTTTTACATCTAACATATTTATTGCTCCAAATTAACGTTTAAATCTGAATACCATGTATGGTAATTGATGATAAAAAATTAAGTTGATATGAATGTTAGCATTTCCTGTTAACTAGGTGCAATAATTTAAAAACGGTTTTTATTAAAAAATTGGTTCTGTCGCAAATATTATTAAAGACAGAACCACATTTTTTGCTACATCAATACCTAAAGTTGTTATACTATTCATATTGGACTCACCGCTGAATTTAAATAGTTAACGTTAGCATCTAACATGCCTTTTATAGTAATATTTCTATATTGGCACTTTTGATGCTATTTAGTTAGTAAGTGGTCAAGTCCATTTCACCTGCTTTTACAAAACCAATTTTTGGAATATCTTGGTTTGGAAAATTTTAAAAAATAAATAATTTGCACATTTCGAGATAAAATCATATGCGTATTAGTCAATATTTGCTACCCACCTTAAAAGAAAGCCCAAATGATGCTGAAGTCATTAGCCATAAATTAATGCTTCGCGCTGGTATGATTCGCAAAAATGCCACGGGCATATACACTTGGTTACCATTAGGTCTGCGAGTTTTACAAAAAATAGAAAACATTGTTCGCACTGAAATGAATAAAAGTGGTGCACTTGAGCTTTTGATGCCTGCCGTACAATCAGCTGAATTGTGGCAAGAAACAGGGCGTTGGGAGGCCTATGGACCAACATTGTTGAAAATTTACGACCGTCATGAACGCGAATTTTGTTTTGGTCCAACCCACGAAGAGGTCATTACCGATCTTATGCGTAATGAGTTAAAAAGCTACAAACAATTACCCGTTATTTTCTATCAAATTCAAACTAAATTTCGCGATGAAATTCGACCACGTTTCGGTGTGATGCGCGCCCGCGAATTTATTATGAAAGATGCTTATTCTTTTCATTTGGATAATGTATCCTTGCAGGAAACTTATGATCTCATGTATAAAACTTATGGCGCGATTTTCAAACGACTAGGATTGAAATTTCGTGCTGTTTTGGCAGATACGGGAAATATTGGTGGCAATAATTCACACGAGTTTCAAGTGTTGGCTGATTCAGGCGAAGATCTGATAGCTTTCAGCGATACAGGCGAATATGCAGCAAATATAGAAAAAGCGGAAACTCTATTACCAGATTTCACCTTACGCCCACAACCAAGTGCTGCTTTACAAATTATTGATACGCCAAATCAACACAGCATTGCCGAAGTTTGTGCTTTTCTTAATATTCCACCTAAAAAAACCTTAAAAACGCTGGTGGTTGTTGGTAAACATATTCCTTTAGTTGCTTTATTACTATGCGGCGATCATGAATTAAACGAGATTAAAGTCGAAAAAATACCAGAAATCGAAGTTCCATTAAGGCTTGCCGATAATGAATTAATTACAAAAATTTTAGGCTGCAATAGTGGTTCACTTGGACCACTTGATTTATCCATACCTATTATTGCCGACCATTCTGCATTAATGCTCGCTGATTTTGTTTGTGGCGCGAACCAAGATGGCAAACATTTAATAAATGTCAACTGGGGACGTGATTTACCCATACCAAGAAGTGCTGATCTACGCAAAGTAATTGCAGGCGATGCAAGCCCTGATGGAAAAGGTAAATTACAATTAACTCGCGGTATAGAAGTTGGGCATATTTTCCAACTTGGTGATAAATATAGCAAAACCATGCACGCTACTGTATTAGATAGCTCAGGAAAAGCCAATGCTATGAAAATGGGTTGTTATGGTATAGGTGTTTCACGCATCGCGGCGGCCGCTATTGAACAAAACCATGACGAACACGGTATTATTTGGCCAGATGCAATTGCACCCTTCCAAGTAGCCATTTTACCGATGTCCATGCATAAATCTTATCGCGTTCGCGAGACTGCCGAAAAAATCTATCAAGAATTAACGGAAGCTGGCATAGAAGTTTTATTTGATGACCGCAAAGAACGAGCTGGTGTGATGTTTGCTGAAATGGAGCTAATCGGCATACCACACTTAATCATTATCGGTGAAAGCGGCTTAGATAATGGGCAAATTGAATACAAAAACCGCAAAAATGGTATTAAAGAAACTATGGTGCTTGATGATTTACGAGCTAAACTTGCTAGCTTACTGTGAATTTACCTTGACAAATTAAGCTACTTTTCCCACAATGCACGGATTATCAAGGCTATGTAGCTCAGCTGGTTAGAGCACGGCACTCATAATGCCGGGGTCAGTGGTTCGAGTCCACTCATAGCCACCATTTTAAAAAACAACACCCCACTCAAAGAAATCTGCCAGATTTTAATTCTGCTGAATCAATCTCGGTACCCCTACATGTTCATCGGCAACACGGAAAGCTTTTTGCCAATCGACAGCAACATGACGAGTTTTATTGGCTTGTTCGATAGCATCAATAAGCAAACTGTGGTCCCCTTCATCCATCATCATGCGTTGTTCAAACAATGGTAGGTGTGCTTCCAGATATAATTTCCCATTCAACCAACCAGCTTTATAGGGTTGATTAATGATTTGCACTGGAGTCCCCACTTTCACCATGAAAAATAATAACTTAATATCCGGTTCGTAGAGACGAATACAACCAGCGCTACTACGGCGCCCAACACCGGCCGGTAAATTAGTGCCATGAATGTAATATGCGCCAACTGATGAAGATAAACGCAATTTATAACTTCCCATAGGATTTTCTGGTCCAGGTGGAATTACATGAGGATAAATATTGCCATGTGCAGCATTAAACTTCCATACGTCTTGCGGCACCACCCAAGATGGATGAGCAATCTTATCTGCAACATGCATCATCCCCAACGGACTATCCCAATCAACTTTACCAATCCCAACCGGGAAAACATAAACTACACCCTTTCCAGCAGGGCGATAATAAAGATGCATTTCCGCGAGATTAATCAAAATCATATTTTCTCGCAGTTCCTGCGGTAAAATGTATTGCGTAGGTACAATTACTTCAACTGCTTTCGGCGGATCATCAGGGTTAAGGCTGGGATTAGTTTCATATAATTCATAAAAACCGATATTATTACGCAGCGCTATATCGGAAAAATCCTCTCCTTCTTGGATTTCCGTAGTCCGCGGCATACCAATTACAGTATCACCTGATTGGGGCGTAGAAAAACTCAAAGCAAAAATCACCGGCGATAACAGCATTGAAAAAACGAATACATAAAGTAACGAAAGAATAAGATAATATTGGTGTTTATTGCGTAACATACTAATTTTAAAAGAAATTTATTTTATATATCCGTATTGAATTATTTAAAAACCCAGCATAAGGCGATTTATCAAATTAAAACTTATAATTTCCTATGCCAACTTCTGCGATTTTTTGATCCCACTTCCTGGGGAACCAGTTAAAACATAACTGATAACAGCTCCAAAAAGAATCACTACCCAGGAAACATATAGCCAAATCAAAAAAATTGGTACCGTTGCCAAGGCGCCATAGATCAAAGTATAAGTAGGGAAATTGGCAATGTAAGCAGTAAAGCATTGCTTTGCCAATTCAAATAATATCGTTGCCGGCAAAGCTGCCAATAGAGCGCTCCGAAGCGGAACTTTGCAATTTGGTAATGCTATATACAAAACCGCAAAAACTAAATATGTCAAAATATAAGGAAAAACAAATAAAATTACTTCCTTAAAACCATGAGTAGTAGCAGAAATTTCAAAAAATGGTAAAGCAAGTAATGATGTGATTACTGTAAGCCCAACGCCGATTAAAATCGGCACAAATGTAATCACACCCCAATAAATTAAAAAAGCTGAAACGTCTTCACGACGTCTTTTTACCTGCCAAACCGTATTAAATGCTTGTTCTATAGAAAAAACCAATAAAACAGCAGTGACCACCAACCCTAAAAGACCCAAAACAGGTAGCTTGGCAGTTTGCTTAATAAATTCCTGTAATTGTAGTTGCACTGTTTGTGCAGAGTTGGCAACAAAATTATCAAAAATAAACTCCTGCATTTTTTGCGCTAAACCCTTAAAAACCGGGAATGCCGTCAGTACACTAAAACTAACCGTTAAAAGTGGTACCAAAGAAAGAAGCGTCGTATAAGCTAAACTAGCAGAGCGATTTAAAAAACCGCCACGATAGAATTGATCAAAAACACGACACCAAAATTGCCATGATCTCTTTAACATATTGATTTTAAAAGCAATTAAGTTTACACATTAAACCGGAAATGAACCACATCTCCATCCTGCACGATATAATTCTTTCCTTCCAAACGCAATTTGCCAGCGTCTTTTGCGCCTGATTCACCTCGATATTTGACAAAATCCGCATAAGAAATAACTTCAGCGCGAATAAAACCATGCTCAAAATCGCTATGGATCACTCCAGCCGCTTGCGGTGCTTTGGTGTTTTGCGGAATAGTCCAGGCTCTTACTTCTTTAACACCAGCTGTGAAAAATGTTTGCAATCCCAATAAAATATATCCAGCACAAATAAAACGATTAAGTCCTGGCTCTTTCAAACCCAAACTCTGTAAAAATTCTGCTTTGTCCGCATCATTCAGCGCTGCAATTTCCATTTCAATTTTCGCACAAACAGGCACTACTTGCGCCCCCTCTTCTGCAGCTATTTTCTCAACCTGCTCGAGATATGGATTATTTGTAAATCCATTTTCATCAACATTAGCAAGATATAATATCGGCTTTGCTGTCAAAAGAAATAACTGTTTCACCAATGCTTGGAAATGTTCCTCCTGCTGATAAGTCTGTAAAAATGTACGCGCTGGCTGCCCTTTATCCATATGAGCATACAGCTGTTCTAAAATTTTCAAATCAGTTATCGCCTGTTTATCACCAGATCTGGAAGCTTTTTGTGCCTTATCAACCGCTTTCTCTACTGCGTTAAGATCAGCAAGAATAAGTTCGGTATTAATAATTTCAATATCGCTAGCAGGATCAATTTTACCGCTAACATGGACAACATCAGTATCTTCAAAACAGCGCACAACATGCGCAATCGCTTGCACTTCTCGAATATGAGCAAGAAATTGATTACCTAAACCCTCTCCTTCCGCCGCACCCTTCACTAATCCTGCTATATCAACAAATTCAACCACCGTTGGTAAAATATTCTGTGGCTTGACAATATTTGCCAATTCCTGCAAGCGTCCATCAGGAACAGCAACCATGCCAACATTTGGCTCAATTGTGCAAAAAGGATAATTTGCTGCAGCCACCGCTGCTTGTGTTAATGCATTGAAAGTGGTTGATTTACCAACATTTGGCAAACCAATAATGCCGCATTTGAAGCCCATAAAATCTAGATAATTAATGATTGATAGTTAATAATTGATAATTATAAAAGATCTTCCTGACCATGCAAAAGTTGCATAGCTGTATCCATTTTCCCCTGAATTATTTCCGGCATAATGGTCAACGTTTTATCGATACCAAGCATAATTTTATCCCGATCAGAGCAGGAAGGACGCGATAAAACATAATTTGCAACCAGGTCTTTGTGCCCAGGATGACCAATACCAATTCTTAAACGATAAAAATCAGGACTACCAAACCGGCGTATAATATCTTGTAATCCCTTATGCCCACCGTGTCCACCACCACATTTTAAACGCACCATACCCGGTGTAAAATCCAGTTCATCATGAACGACTAAAATCGCATTTAGCGGTATTTTATAATAATTAGCCACAGCATGAACAGCCTGACCACTTAGATTCATGTAAGTTAGTGGCAATAAAAGTTTACATTCAATCCCTTTGATAACAACTGTTCCGCATGAACCTGAAAATTTTCTCTCAACCTGCAGAGCAACATTATGCTGCTCTGCGAAAGCTGAGACTAACCAAGCGCCAACATTATGGCGAGTTTCAGTGTATTCACTACCAGGATTACCTAATCCTACCAACAATTGTATCATATCCTTACTTATTTCTTCTTGCCTCCGGTGGCAGCATCGAGTTCAGCTTCAGCGGCTGCAGCTGCTTTTGCCTTCGCTTCAGCAACAGTTTCAACTGCGGCTGGGGCTGCTGTTGCTCCTGGAACCTCCTCTACAACAACACGCGGCATATGGATGCTCACAATTGGCTTATCATTATCGCCACCTGCAACCAAACCTAGAATTTCCGTGTCTTTTGGTAAAACCAAATCAGATAAGTGAATGGTTTGATCCAAATTTAAATTAGATAAATCCACTTCTATATATTCCGGTAAATTCGCTGGTAAACATCGAATTTCCACTTCCGTTAACAAATAAGAAACCACACCGCCTTTCTGCTTGACACCGGGAGCCACATCGGCGCCCTTGAAGTGCAACTGAATATACATATTAAGTTTTTCGTTAGCACTAATTCTTTGAAAATCAGCATGCAAAATTCTTGGTTTGTATGGATGCCGTTGCACATCTTTCAAAACCACTTTCTCTTCTTGACCAGCAATATCTAAACTTAAAATATGCGAATAAAAAGCTTCACTTTCTAAAGCTTTCGCAAATTTCTTGTGATCCAAAGATATACTTGTTGGCGGCTTGCCAACACCATAAATAATAGCTGGAACCATATCGCGATGACGTAAGCGGCGGCTCGCACCTTTCCCAACATCTGCTCGACTCTCAGCAATAAGTGTAAAATTATCTGCCATGTTTTTTTCCTCTTTTGTTGTTCAATTTCTGCGACCAAAATTGAATTAAATTACTAAAAAATTCTAACCTCAAATAAGTTAAGGGGTTGATTCTAACGTGATTTCCCTGAAAAATCCAATAACAAGCATCTTTTAGTTGCAAAGATATATAATGATTAGTATTGCATTACTAAAATTTATATAAAAAAATGGTATTTCATTACTAAATAAATTATAAATAATAAGGGTTGAAAATGAACACATTACAACGATACATTTATCTAACGTGCTACTTACAAATTACTGTAATCTGTTTTGTAACATTGTTGTGGTTGCTGTTTTTTGGCGCAAATTCTGGTGTGGCATTTTTGGTGGGTGGTTTAGCGTGGTTTTTGCCATGTTTATATTTCGCACTAAAAACCGCCAGCGCCATCTTCCCGCCTCACTTAAACCAACCTGCTTTCTATTTATTAAAAAACTTTTATCGCCATGAAGTGAAAAAACTTGGTTTTAGTGCAGTTTTAGTAATATTATCTGCACACTATCTCCCTCAACATAACGGAGCGTTACTAATAGGTTACATCATTGCCGTAATGACGGTATGGTTTTGGCCGTTTTTATATAAATTAATTTGTAGCAAATAATTATTTTGTTTTTCCTGAATATTAGAAAAATATGTTTTCATCTGTCTTAAAATCTGCCTGGCATCCTACTGAGGGTGAATATATTCAGCACCATATGACCTATCTGCAGCTGAATTTACACGATTTCACCCTTTCTAATGGCGGTTTTTTGACCTTAAACCTCGATACTTTACTAACATCAATCCTCATCGGATCTTTATTTTTTTTCTTGTTCTATTTCGTTGCGAAAAAGGCAAAAAGTGGCGTGCCTGGTAAGTTACAAAATTTCATCGAAATGGTTGTGGAATTTGTACAACAACTAGTTAAGGATACTTTTCATGGTCGATCCAGTCTTATTGCTCCTTTGGCTTTAACAATCTTTGTTTGGGTTTGGTTGATGAATTTCATGGATTTGCTACCTGTTGATATTCTATCACTTATCAGTAATACATTTGGCTTTGACGATATCACTTTTCGCTTAGTACCAACCGAGGACGTAAACCTCACCTTTGCTCTTTCTATTTCAGTTTTTATTTTGGTTATTTTTTACAACTTCAAGGTTAAAGGTTTAAAAGAATTCACTAAAGAAATATTTTTTACCCCATTTAATCGTTGGCTTTTACCGTTAAATCTATTATTTCATTGCATTGAGGAAATCGTTAAGCCCATTTCTTTATCGTTACGATTATTTGGTAATATGTTTGCTGGGGAGTTGATTTTTTTACTGATTGCCGCCCTGCCCTGGTGGATACAATGGACAGCTGGTGGAGTATGGGCTCTTTTTCATGTTCTAGTTATTACAATTCAAGCTTTCATTTTCATGATGCTGACTGTAATATATCTAAGTATGGCAAGTAATACTGAATCAGGGCATCATTAATTTGCAATTAGTTCATTAGAATTTTTAAAATCTTGATACACGATAGTTTTCTAGCTAAACAAAAAACAACCGCTCTGAAGGCGGTGAGATAGTATAGTCCAGCCCAAATGAGCGCGAGCGAATACAGGGTCTGGGAACCTTATCAATTAATCGGAGATAATTATGGATGTAACACAATTCATCGCACAAGTACAAGCAAATACCGTAATAGCAGCGGCCTTGTTAATCGGGTTGGCCGCTCTTGGTACCGCAATTGGTTTTGGTATTCTAGGTGGTAAATTCATCGAAGGTATCGCGCGCCAACCAGAGCTATCACCCATGCTGATGATGCGTATGTTCCTTGTTGCCGGATTATTGGACGCTTTTGCCGCCATTTCCATCGCCATTGGTCTATTGCTCATTTTCGGCAAAAACCCATTACTACTTGAAATTACAAATACAATTGCACGACACGTTGCAAGTTAATTTAGTTTGGAATTTTCATGGATATAAATCTCACTCTACTTGGCGAAATGCTTACCTTTGCGGTGTTGGTTTTCGTCACTATGAAATATATTTGGCCTCCGCTGACAAAAGCTATGGAAGAGCGGCAGCAAAAAATAGCAGCTGGGCTTGCCGCTTCTGAGCGCGGTCAACATGACCTGGAAATCG
>Ga0209319_1002272_pt1 | contig 12521 bp, 6 predicted proteins | sample RifGroE2_FD_184000 | JGI IMG/M metagenome (GOLD analysis project Ga0209319, IMG submission 184000) | Groundwater microbial communities from Rifle, Colorado - Groundwater E2 (SPAdes) (version 2) | ecosystem: Environmental > Aquatic > Deep subsurface > Groundwater | place: Rifle, Colorado, United...
CTGCTGCTACTCCGTTCACAAACCACTGGTAACTTGGGATGCCACCGTTCACAGGTGTTGCTGTAAAAGTTACCTGCGTGCCTATACATACCGAGGTGTTGTCGGCCGATATGCCCACCGATACGGGAAGTACCTCGCCAACGGACACCGATAGGGTATCAGACTGTGCCGGGTTGCCATTTGTACAGGCCAGGCTGGATGTTAACATTACATGTATTTTATCACCGTCCTGTGGGGCATAACTGAAGGCCGGGCTGTCTGTCCCTGCTGCTGTACCGTTCACAAACCACTGGTAGCCTGCATTGCCCCCGTTGACAGGCGTTGCGGTAAAGTTTACCTGCGTACCACTGCAAACCGATGTGTCATCGGCGGCTATGCTTACAGATACAGGATTCAGGGATACTTCATTTAGCGTGATACTATTTGAAGTGGCAGGGTTGCCAATGGCACAAGCCAAGTCAGAAGTTATCCGGGCGTAAATTACATCCCCATTTGTTGGCGTATAAACATAAATATTTGTATCTAAACCTACAGGTGACCCGTTCAGGAACCACTCATAAGACGCTGCACCGCCGTTTCCGGGGGTAGCGGTCAGTTTTACCTGGCCTCCTGCACAATACGGGTTATTGTCAGCCACTACCGATACGGATGCTGTAAAGGAATCGGTCAACCCGATTGTTACTGCATTGGATTGGACTGGGTTTGTACCAGCACAAGCAAGGTTGGATACCATCGAAACATAAACTTCGTCACCTTCAGCAGGGGCGTAGCTATATGTCCCGGCCCCGGTGCCCACAGCCGAACCGTTCAGGTACCACTGGTAAACAGGGGTACCCCCGTCAACCGGGGTTGCGGTCAGGGTCACCCCTGTGCCGCTGCATACAGGGTTGCTGCTGGCCGCTACTGAAACTGTGGGTGAAGGTATCTGTGTTACCTGCATGGCCAGGATATTTGAGGTCGCCGGGCTGTTGCTGGTGCAGGCCAGGCTGGATGCCATAACAACTTTTACCTGATCCCCATCGGACGGTATGTAAGAAAAAACCTCTGTCCCGGTTCCGGATGCCGTACCGTTGATATACCACTGGTACGAAGGAACCCCACCGTTTACCGGGGTTGCCGTCAAGGTTACCTCTGTGCCGCTGCATACCTCTGTGTTATCTGCTGAGATAGTTACCGATGCTGCCACAACATCGGCCACACTGAATCCGATTTTGTTGGACTGTACCGGGTTGGTGGTTGTACAGGACAGGTCCGAGGTCATCACCACATACACGCTGTCGCCGTCTGTTGGGGTATAGCTGAGCTGGTGATTATTGGTACCCGTAACCGAACCGTTCAGGTACCACTGGTAGCTTGGTGTCCCTCCGTTTAGTGGGGTGGCAGTTAATGTAACCGGTATTCCGGAACATACACCTGTATTGTCGGCAGAAATGGACACTGAAGGCGTAGCCAAAGCTATTTCTGATATTGTGGCTGTTCCATTCATACTGGAAGTACCATAGGTGTTTTCCCCGATAACTTTATACGTGCCTTGCATCTGCAGCCCGAACGAGATGCCGCTGCCCGTGCCGGCCAAGGTGCTTATTAATGATGTGTCGTTTTTATATAGCCTGTAATCAACGCCGGTTTCGGTACCCGATAGGCCGACCTCTATCCCCGTGCTGCCCCCGCAATAACTGCCGCCACCTGTAATATCAAATGCGGCGGGCTTCAATGTACTCAAAAGTACCGGGGTCACGGTTAGCGTGCTGGCTGTATTGCTCCCGCAGGTGGTAGATGGGACCACACTGATTGCCCCCGAGGAAGCCCCGGCGGTTACCGTTACCGAGTTTGTGCTCCCCCCGGCGGTCTGAGTCCATCCGGCTGGGAAAGACCAGGTAAAGGTCACACCTGTTTGGTTGGCCACGCTGTAACCATAACTTGCACCCTCGATGGGGCTGGCCTCACCGGCGATGGCTCCCGGCTGGGCCACGTTGCTCGGGATGGGGTTCACTGTCAGGAACTGGATGGGCCCGTTGCCCCACTCATTCGATGGAGTAACTAAAATCAATCCAGCCGTGGTGTTTGGTACAACTTTAATTGAATGCGTTCCTGCCCCTGATAATACAGTCCATCCAGCAGGCAATTGCCAAGTATAACTTACTCCGCCCATGCTATCAACGCTGTAAATTTGCTGAGAACCGGAACAAGGAGCAGTTGCTCCATTAATGGCTATGGGTTGTACGGGAGGCTCAAAATCATTTAAATCTCTTTTCATAAGAGATTTGCCCATTGTACAAGCCCAAACTTTATTGTTGATAAAAAATAATTCCGATACTAAAGTCCCTTCCAAATTACCGGATATATTTACCCAAGTTGCTCCATCGTTACCCGATGCAGAAATTCCACTTATATTATTTTTATAAGTATAAACATATATTTTTGAATCGTTAACAGCCAAAAGAGTTGGATTTTGCAATGCTCCTGTAATATCGGACCAATTGGTTCCCCAATCATCAGAAAAATATATTTTATTTACTTCGACAAAATTTCCAGGGGTTATTTCTACTTTAACAGTTCCTCCTACATAAATTTTATTGTTGTTTGCTATAATTTTTTTAGTTGAAAAATTACTCTCTACCACTGTCCAATTCGCTCCATTATCTATTGAGCGGTAGATGCCTCTATAACCCCCAGACCCAGATAAACCAATAAAAAGAACGGAATCAGTTGCATAAAAATTTGCATTAAGTGTCCAAAATGTAAACCCCGGAAAATTGCCTAAGACCCAGGTAGCACCATCATTGTTTGATACATAAACCCCTGATGATGATAATAGGTATAACCTGGAATTATAGGAATGAATGGAGTACAAGTAAGAAGTTATTGGATCTGCAATTCCATTATTAGCTGGTTCCCAGTTAATCCCATTATCCAAAGACTTGTAAACCCCAACGGCATCCATTTGTTTTACACAGAACAACATTGAATTATGTTCTATCCATGGTTGAGAGTTCATATAACCTGCTGAACCTGCTGATGTGGAGGGTGACCAATTGTCGCCTAAATCTTTCGATATACTATTAAATGCTGAAAGGGTATTGGGGGTAGAGTATAAACTATTCAAATCCCAATCATCTATAGGTAACCCAGAATTAACCATTGTCCAGGAAGTTCCTTCGTCCGATGTACGGAAAATACCGCTTGAATTGGAGCCATAAAAAACATAAGAATCTATTTTACAAAGTGAAGGGTTTGTTGATTTTTGGGCACTAATACCATGATGTGAGCTCACCCAGGTAGAACCACCATTTTGAGTCCTGTAAATACCTCCAGAGGTGCCAACAAAAATTGAACTACCTAATGCTTTAAATGAACTAATGGTTTTATGAATATCTATTCCATCATTTACATAGGTCCAACTGGTTCCATCATTGGTAGATTTTATAACTCCTCCGCCCCCTTGTGAACCAGCATAAACTTCACCGTTTAAAGCAAACAGGGCATTGACCGTTGCAAACCCAGTAGCTTCAATTCCCGTTAATACCCATGTATTGCCGTAATCGGAGGTTTTCCAAATACCATTTGATTCCGATGTTCCTGCATACACATCAGCTCCATTAAAAGTTAAACTTGTTATTACGGGAGCATAACCATCGTAATAACTACCATCTAAATAATATTGCATATTATTTAAAACCTGTTGCCAGGTATCCCCATTGTCGGTAGAACGATAAACCCCCATTAAATTATCACCGGTTCCTGCCATAATCACGCTATTGTTGGCTGCCAATGAATAAAGAAAAGTATCATCAAGACCGGTGTTTGTTACCTCCCACGTATTACCATAATTGGTAGAACGGATTAATCCGGCTGTGGTACCAGCAGCAAATAAGGTGGTATCGCTCACTGCCAAATGGTTGATATAATTTTCAGTACCACTATATCCGGTGGCTATTTCAACCCAGGTTAATCCATGGTCACCTGAGCGGAAAAGCCCTATACCAGAACCCACAAATAAATAGTTACCTAATGAAACCATATCCCGCACATCGGAAGGAAAAGAATTACTATTAACCTGTGACCAGCTATTTCCGCTATCATCTGATACAAACAACTGGCTAGCACTAAACCATTCGCCAACAACCGCATATAAATTTGTGCTTGATTGGCATAAAACTTTAACTCTTCCACCCTCAGGACCAATACTTGTCCACTGGGCCATGACATTGTTACTGCTCAAATGAAATATCAAAAGAACAGTAGATACAATTAGTGTTGTAAACAATTTTCTCATAATCTAGTTTTTAAAGTGTGAATAGGTATTTATTTGTTGTCTGTCTTTATATTTTTTTTCTCCGGATGGATATTTTTAACTGTCTGCTCAAAAAGGTTCTCCAAAAGCTTGCGCTGTATGGTTAACCTCTTTTGAAACTGTTCATCGCTTTTATCATCAAACTCTTCTTGTGTGTTTTTCTTTAAGTTTTTCATCTTATTTTAATGAATTTTTAATTGTCATGCTTTCAAAATTAAACAGTCCCTTTAAGAATTAATATTTCCTTAATGCCGGAAAATTAACTGAATCATACTATTGTTTTAGCACTTTGAATACCCGTTGGTTGTTTTCATGGTCCGATACAGCAATAAAATATATCCCTCTTTCCCATTCAACGGTTGTAATTATTTCTGAAGTGCTTTCAATAATTACATCATTAACCTTTTGACCAAGAATATTAGTTACACTTATTTTATAGCTTTTTTCAAGTCCTGTTAACATCAGATAATCTTCAAAAGGATTAGGGATAATATCCGCTTTTGCTAAGGGGTTTGTGTTTATGCTATTGTTCCAGGTGTCATTAACGGTAACATCGGTATCATAAACCCCAACAACCCGGTTCGGTTTCCCTTGCCACTCGCTTCCACCGGTTCCTTCGTTTTTATAATACAGGTACTCAACTTTGCCAAAGTTTTTATTAATGGCAACTTTAGCTGTATATATTCTATCGTTATCGGCATCGGTTAATATTATTGAACCTACTGCACCTGGCACTCTCCAGTCATTAAAGTTTCCGGTAACAAAAAGTGTATCAGATGTTGCAGAAAAGTAACCTCCGTCAATCATACCCGACATATCTACATTAAAAGTGAGGTTAACCTTTTCAGGTTCTTGTGTTATCGGTACCGTGATGCTCTGTATCACGTTTTTTGTGGAATCGTCTTGAACAAAAACAACTGCTAACAAATCATCCATCTCCTCAACAAAAGTGTTTGCCAAATCGTAACTGGCTATTACATATTGTTTTGAATTTGCAGGAATGGCTTTTAATATGGTCCCTGACGAATTCGGGATCATTTGCATCAATACGTTGTGGAATTCGGTCTCGCCATTGGTGGTTGCATTTTCGGTAGTAACCTTTTCAACCACAACAATGTGTGCTTTTAACCCGGCTTTTATATCGATAATAGCATTTACCGTTGCCTCAACATTTAATGAAGTCCCATTATAGGTGCCCTCGGCTTCCATGTTGATAGTTGAAAGTTCTGTGGCATACATGTCAAGATGCGGTTGTGTGATATTCAAATCATTCATCCCGTTTCTGTAAAGATTTGGAAGCCCCACCATTGTGTAATAATCAATTCTGTCTTTAACCTGCTCAGTATAATAGGGATCCCCAGAACCCGGCCAGTTAACAGGATAGCTTATATAGGTGCATTCCCCCTCATTCGCTGATAAAAGTGCCTCCAATGAAGGAGTAAAATCCGCAGAATATTTATCGGAAGAACTGTTGAAATATTCAAACAACTGTTTTTTTTGAGGGAAATATTTCGAAATATTGATGATTTTTTCCAGCGTATCATTTTCAGGAAATTCGTCGATGCTTCCGTTCGGGTTTGAAACAATTACCTGGACCGTGTATTCGCCATCAACATTGAACAAATAGGGTTCATTATGAACAAAATCATACGCCTGCCCAATAACGACACCTCCTGTATTAACCGTATAAGTTGGACTCATGTAATCGCCAATTTTATAATTGACATCAAATGTTAGTAACATTTTTTTGCCATTATTGAGGATGGTTCCTCCTATACTGATATAATCAGGTAGCGCATAAATAGGTATATCAATATATTCAATATCCACATCATTCAACGGGCATCCGTTACCGATGCCAAAAACTATAAATTTACTCCCAAAATCACCGTTTCCTGGGCAGGTGCCAATAATTGCACCTTCATACGTGATTGTAAATGAGCCCGAAGGAGAATCATAACCAGCTATTCCATCGCCATACGAATCGTTAATGATCCATTGGTAACACCCTTCGCCGTTTACACATATTTCAGTAACATAACGGGTTTCAGCTCTCATGTATTCATTTTGCGCTACTACTTCACCGGTATTGGTGACTAACACCCAGGAGGTTTCATTTGGATACGCATCGGTAGTTAAATCGACAACAATCTTACGGTCTCCGGTGTAAATTTTTTTATTAAAAGTATTATTATTCGAAAAGTGATCGGCAAAATCAAAGGTTGCGGTTACTTCGTAAAGCCCAAATAAACTCATATCCCAGGTTCCTATTTCAACCACCAGTTCCGAGTCGGGCAAAAACCCTTCAGGAGAAACGGGAACGGTAAGCGGAATATTATTGACAGCTACAGTAAGGTTGAACTTTTCTGTAATTTCCATCTCACCCATGTTCAATAATTTAATATTTAGATCTTCATCGCTGGTTAATTGACAATTCTCTGTCAATTTATTTATGTCGGTGATAGTTAAATCCTTTAACGATCCTATCCCATTTCCGTCGGTAATTATTGCCTGCATATTATAGTCGGCATCAACATCAAGGGTTGAAGTCAATGTTCCGAGATACGACCCGTTAAAAAATGTAAATCCGCTCAATTCTGGTTCTGAAGCCGGGTCCGAATCAAAGGTTAAAGTAAAACCGGCGGAATTGGTACCAAGCGTTACTCCAATAAAGAGGTCAGTATTTTCTTTAATAACATACCCTTGGGTAAGGGTCGCCATATTCCAACCTGAAATAAGGGTACTAATTTCAATAGAACTTTGAAATACCGGGCTATTTTCCAACGATCCTTCATAAATAACTATCGTTGCATATGCAATAATGGTAGGGTCATCTATCCCAAAACGTAATCCCTCAATTTCATTACCAACATAATTTGTTAAAACTGAATCAGGTATTTTAATAAATGCTCCCAACGAATATGCGCCTAGTGGATTTCCCATACCGCTTTCAATTTCGTTGTTATCGTAACTAATTATACTTGTTATTGTTTTTGTTTTTGAATTATTCATGGCATCACCAATTGCAATACCAGTTACATGTGGCCCGGCAATCAACCTCCCTTCATCTATTGTTTTTTGTGCCAATAGATTCATGGCCAGTTCCAGGCAAATGATTAAAAGTGAAATTTTCTTCATAATTCAATATTTGTTGATAATTAAAATAATAGGCATTCAAATCGCAATAACTATTTTTTTGTTTTTGAAAAACTTTCGTAACAAATATCAAGTTGTTTTTAAAAAATCACTAAAATTGAACCCATACAAAACCTTATTTTTGATTTTTTTTACCCCTACTTTAGCTGATATTAAAAACACATTTAGTTAATATTCAACAATATGATTTATTAAAAATTATAACAGGGTTTTTTACCAACTTTTCGTCAATGAAAAGTTTAATAGTATTTTGGACATGCAAATATGAAAGAAATTGAAGGGGTAGCCGCGTTACAACTTCACCAAATCAAAAGAAGTGGAATGGTTGTAAGAAACTCATTTCCAGAATAGTTTTGTAGTTATTTGCTGATTTGTGACACAATAAAGGGGATTAACAAATCTTTTTTAGATTTACATTAAATCAAAGGAATTCTAACAATAGGAAAAATTTTGGTGTTAAGTTTACTTTTTAAAGCAATGAGAAGTTAATTGATCTTTAATAAAAAAGTTACAAGGTTTACGTCGGAATTTGTAATTCCAAGTTTTTTACGTAAACGATAACGCGCAGTTTCCAAAGTAAGTCCACTCTGGCCTGTCAATTCCGAAATATCTTTTGTTGACATGTTCAAGCGCAGATAGGCACATAACTTTAATTCGTTTTGAGTAAGATCTGGAAATTTTTGAATGAGCACCTCGTAAAAACCGCTGTGCACTTCCTGAAATCGGGCCGAAAATTCTTTCCACATCTTATCGTCGTTACTTTTCCTAATTTCTTTACTTATATTGATGATGGCTGTTTTAGTTTCAGCTTTTACTGCCTCTTTTTCAATCAATTTCAATTTCTCCGAAATCTCGGTAAGCATCTCATTCTTTTTAATCAGCGACAACAGATTAACGGAAAGTTCCTTGTTTTTAAGATCAAGTTCTGCTTGAATCTTTTCTTTTTCAAGTTTAATGTTTTTTGACTTTAATCGGTTTCTACTCAACACTAAGGCTAATACTATTAGCCCAGATATAAGTGAAATAATAAGTACAATCAGTATATTGTTCTTTGCTTTTGCAGCTAAACGGTCTTCAAATTCCTTTTTTTCGTAATCATATTGCAATTCATATTTCGACACAATATCTTTTTTCTGAATTACATATAAACTATCTAAAGCATTTTTTTCAATTACAACATATTTAAATGCATTTATATCATCGTTTTTAGTTGTGTAAATTTTCACAAGCATCTTTGCTGCATCATTAACATCACTAAAGTTCCTGTTTATTTGTCCTTCATTTATTGCATTATTAAAAAAAATGATGCTTTTGTCAGTTTTTTCATCATAGTAGCTGCTATACCCAAGATTCAAATTGCATTTAGCTATTTGTGTATGGTTACCTGTTTCGGTAAACAAAGCAAGTGCTTTATTACAATAGCTATTAGCTTCATCATATTCACCCATATTCATCAGGCCGAAACCAATATTCAGATAATTGAGTCCCTCTCCAAAGGTATCACCTATCTTCAAGTTTATTTCCAATGCCTTTTTTAGAAAGATGATTGCAGAATCGAATTTTTGCAAGTGAACATAAATAACACCAATATTATTATACTGCTTTTTTAATTGAATATAGTCTTGTATTTCCTGAGCAACAACAAGCGATTTATTAATGTACTCCAATGATTTTTCATGATTCTGTTGCTGGAAATAATTAATCCCTATATTCCCTAAAGCAACCGATATACCTTTTTTATCTTCAAATTTTTCGGAAATTTTCAGGCTCTCAAAATAGTATTTTGTACTATTTTCAAAGTCACCCAATTCAACATAAACCCTTCCTTCAAGTACCAAAGCGTTGGCTAGTTCAGGTTCAAAACCTGTTCTTTTTGCCATTGCCTTGGTATTATTTGCAATGGTAAAAGCCTTTGAATAATTTTTTAGCTTCAAATAACTATAGCCCTGTTGGGTTAACGCCTTTACAATTCCTTTTTGATTATTTGCTTCGGCGGCAATAGAATGAGCATCAATGGCTAATTGCAATGCACTGTCAGGGTATATATTCTCAATTAACGATGAATACGATATCAATGCATCAACCTTTTGCTCCTGGAAATTATTCTCGGCAATCACATCACGCAAACTGTCGATGAGCCCAATATTCTGAGGCATTAAATAACTGCCGTGAACTAATAAAACCAAAAGTAAAAAAAACCTAATCCGAACAATTTTTTCTATCATCCCACCCTATAAAAAGCTGAACAAATATAAATGAAAACGCATAATATCCTAAATTTCCTCTTACCTAAAATGAATACCCTAATTGACTGATGAAAGGTTTAATATCATTCCAATATCCATCAAAGGTCGTGGAACGAAGCTGGTTGGGAAAATTATACCTGATAGAGCAGGCTTAAACTAAGCAACAGATTACCAGAACTGCAACAAACACAAACAATCAATCTACCTGTCATCTAAAAGAATGATTCAAAACAATTATACCCCGAACTTGTTTTTAAAGAGTTGCTACCGATGACATATTTCGGTGGTCAATTTATTAATTTATCATATCTAATTTGAGTATCGTAAATTAATAATCGGTACATATTTTAAATATCTAAATTAATAATATTATGGAAACACCTGAATTTGCGCAACCTTCGAATACGTTTCATATTGAATTAAAGAACCGGGTTAATGCGTATTTTAAAGAAAAGAAACTGAAACCAACCGGAAATTGGAGTTTATACTCAAAAGCCATTCTTATTTTGTTGGCTTTTTTATCAATCTATATCCATCTGGTATTCTTTACACCTCCGCTTATCTGGTTGGCTATAGTTGAATGTATCGCTTTAGGCGGATTAACGGCAGCTATAGGCTTCAATATTATGCACGACGGTGCTCACGGTAGCTTTAGCAAGAAAGAATGGCTTAATGAATTGGCCGGACTGTCCATCAACTTTTTGGGTGCCAATGTGTATATGTGGAAAACCAAACATAACGTGATTCACCATACCTACACCAATATCGATGGATTAGACGATGATATTAACGCCCGTCCCTTTTTGCGGATGTGTGAGAACCAGAAGAAATATTCCATCCACAAATTCCAGCATCTGTATTTTGTGTTTGTATATTCACTGCTGTATTTGTATTGGGTGTTTTTTACCGATTATAATAAATATTTTACCGGAATGATTGGTTCACGTCCTATTAAAAAGATGAAAACAGGCGATCATTTCTCATTCTGGGGTTTTAAAGCTTTGAATCTGATACTCTTTATGGGGGTTCCTATTTACATGGTAGGATTTTTACCTTGGCTGATTGGGTTTCTGGTTTATGGCCTTTTTGCTGGGATTGTGTTAAGTATGGTGTTCCAATTGGCTCATACGGTTGAAGATACTTACTTTCCCGTCACCGACAATGGAGTGGCCCATGTTGAAGACGAATGGGTAATCCATCAATTACGGGTCACTGCCAATTTTGCTACCCAAAACCGGGTTGTTTCATGGTTTATCGGTGGGCTAAATTTCCAGATTGAACATCATTTATTTAAAAAAATATCACATGTCCATTATCCTGCAATTAGCAAGATTTTGAAACAGGTTTGCCAGGAATATAATATCCGATATATTGAATACCCAAAAGTACATTTGGCTGTTGCTTCGCACATTCATCATTTACAAAATATCGGGAGAAAATAATAATTATGTTATAATGAGGAGCTAAAAGGTTTTATATTCATAAACCTTTTTGCTTTTCAATGTACCATCCGCATCAAACGTTTTTTTCTCAGTCTTTAAATTTCCTTGGTATTTATATTCCTCGCGCTTGGATAGCTTCCCTCTATTGTTAAAGGTGGTTTCAACAATTACATTGTCATTTTCATCGTACTTGTATTCCATGTGCGAAAGTATTTTACCATCCTCGTCATAGGTTTTTTCCATTAAAACATTACCTCTCTTGTCAAAGCTAACTTCCGACTCCTTGTATTTCAACTCTTCGCCATCGTCATATTTGTATTTCCATTCGGTCCGATAGCTAACTCCTATTTCTTTTACCGTTTTTTTATTTTGAGCCCATAAACCCGAAACACATATAAGAGTTAAAGCAACCATTAAAATTGTTTTCATTTTTCAGTATTTTATTTTTATCTGTTTATATTTTGAAAGAACAGTTTTGCTTATGGAAACGGGAGTAAAAAGATTATTTGTATGAAAGGGGTAACGATTTTTTGGCACTAGAACCATCAATACTTAGAATTTCAAAAACCACATAATTACTCATCCCCCGCCATGTTATTGGATGAAGGTATTCTTTGTAGCGAAGTTCTACTGCTTTGCCGCTGCATCTTTCGAGTATAGATGCAATACTATCATTTGTTACACTGAACTCAAACTCGTTGCTTTGTAATGCTCCAGGAACGGGAGTCTTAAATCCTGTTTGAATCAGCCGTCCTTCATAAGTTTTAAAAATATATCCTTTTTTTACAAAGAAATTCAAATTGCCAGCCTTTACCCCTTCGCCAAACACAAAATAATACCGCCACCAGAAAATTATACTTATAGCAACAATCACAATTAAAACAACTACAGAAACATACTTTTTCATATTCTGAAATTTTATCAAATGTAGTAATAATCAACGGTATCTCTAACGATAAGCTTTCCGAATATGTATCGGGATACTTACTAACTCAAATATTTAATTGTTAAATAGACTTTAAGAATTTTAGAAAGATAAACAATGCTGACCGACAAAAATAATTTTTAAACCCATAATGCCTTACTATATCTCGTCCCTACGGGACTTGCTAAAACTAGGGGTAACTTTTATTTCCACCAATATTTAATCCCTCCGGGATTGTCCAGGTAGGGACATGATATTGGTAGATAATTAGTTACATTTACAATTTTTTAAGTCCCGTAGGGACGAAATAAATTTTATCGGTCAACAATGGAAATCGAGTAGGAGGAAAATAAAATAGTTTTCCTCCTATTTTATTTTCCGACCTCTCACACCACCGTGCGTACCGTTCGGTACACGGCGGTTTCCTAATTTACACAACGAACTTTGCCATAATAGTC